>Ga0209381_1000152_pt1 | contig 198775 bp, 179 predicted proteins | sample DewCreD2012metaG_FD_184111 | JGI IMG/M metagenome (GOLD analysis project Ga0209381, IMG submission 184111) | Hot spring sediment bacterial and archeal communities from British Columbia, Canada, to study Microbial Dark Matter (Phase II) - Dewar... ... | reverse complement strand
CATTTTGTCCATTAGCATTCCAATAGAAATCACCATTTGGTAGTGGTCCAACAGCCGCTGAAGCAATTCCGGTTGTAAGAGCATCGCTGCAGCTAATTACTTGCGGAACTGGATTAAATACTCCTCCACTCATTGTCCATTTATATACTTTGTGTTGACCGGTTGTAGAACTTGCAGCCCAAATTTCAGCTGTACCAGCAGAATAATCACCAACAACTGTAAATTTGTCACCAAGTCTTACAGCATCGCCCAGGTAAGAAAACAAAGTATCTGGAACAGAGGCTTCGGTATTCCAAATGTAAAACTTGAAAGCAGAAGTGCTTGCATTTGTAGTCAAATTACATCCGATAATTTTACCATCAAGAGTTACACCTATATCATTCAGAGCAAAAGTTCCACCACTAATTCCGGTTGTGTTTAGAGTACCAACATCATTGCCTGTATTTGAATCGAGAATTCTTACGAAAGTACCCGTATTTCTACTTACAACGAAAACTCTATCATTTACAGCTTCGGTGGCATCGAGAGTTTTTCCATAAGCCAACCCTCTTTCAGTATCTGTTCCAAACCAGTTTGGTAGATTGCTCGATGAAACAGCTCGCTGCCATAACGGTATAAGTGGTTGTTTAACTACTAAAACTCCGGAAACATTGTTTACACCATCCCAGAAACCACCTCCAGAACTATTATATCCTCCATATACATAATTACCACCAAATACATTAAATCTGCTTGCATAGTAGTAAGTGCCGGGAGCGAGTGATGAACCAATTGCAGCCATATATTCATCGTTATTGCCTACATCAACATTGTAAACAGCTGGTATCCAGGTAGTCCAGGTTGATGGATTAGTATTTGAAGAATTAACACCAATCCAGGCCTGAATGCCAGCACCAGGACCAGGTTGATTTGTTATTCCATCGATCCAAATCTGAGCATAAACTGTAGTTGAGCCACCAACATAAATTGTATCTGTAGGAGGCCATTGTAAATTTGCCCAGCCGATAATTGCGGTTGGATTCTCATAAGCTCCTAATGTAGGATTCAATGAATCTCTAACAGCGCCTAAAATATCGGTAGTAATACCACTAACAGGAGTTCCTGCATCCAAAACAGGTGAGCCATACAAAGGTCTCAAGTCAGAATTAGACGCTAGTAATGGATTTGCACTTATTGAATTGGCATCCTGAGTTGAAGCTGTTTGCCAATCTAATAAAGTTGCAGTATTTGTGGTTCCCCACTGACCCAATACTCCGCCTGTTCCATTTGCAAAATAATCATTGTAATTTAAGTTCCACGAAGTAGCTGTAGTATTAGAAAATTGAGCAGCATAGTGAACGCCTGTTCCGGTACCATTAGATCTTTCAGTAGTAAATATGTTGTCAACCATTACAAAATTTGTGGCTGCATCTCTTTTCGCAACTGAAGCTGTTGTACCACCAGTAACTTCACTACCTGAAAGTAGCACTGTATTATAATACAATTCAACTGAATTTGCTGCATAACCGAAGTAATCTATTCCTCTCAAGGTTCCAGCAGGATTTGAGCTACCAAATGAAATAGCATTATTAACAATCCTAGAATTCATATTTACACCACTTGCTCCAATAATGTAAATTCCTGCGATTGTTGGTGAAGTAGCAGTGCTCGCTAAACCATAAATCTGATTTGCAACTAAGTCTGTTTCTTCTGCTCTGCCTAAATAAATTCCATAAATTGTAGTTGCAGTTGATGGGGCTGACTGATAAATAAGATTTCCAATTGCATCATTATTCAGTGAGCCAGCTCCACCCTGAATAGTAATTGCTCGGGCTGAGAAATCTTTAAATTCACAATTTGAAATTACATTATTAACACCTGTAAATGTTGAGAAGAGATAAACTCCAATAGCATAAACCGGAGCAGACTGTATAGGTTGGAAAAGACAATTATCAATCAGGTTGTTATTACTACCGGAACCTGCTGCCAAAATCAAGCTTCCTGAACCAGTACTTGTGTTCTGACTTTCAATTATACAATTCTTAACAACATTATTACTTCCATTGCTATAAAAGTGAACTGCAGGACCAGTTCCTAAACCTCTGATAGTCAAATCTCTGGATGTACCACCAACAGTATTAGAACCATCAATAATAAAGTAGCCACCATCGTGCAGCCAGATTGAAGCTGTTGTTTGAGTTGAAGAACCAGGAATAACAGTTTGTACATTTGGTGCAGGTTTAATTGTTACTTTATTTGTTGAGCTGGCTCCATTAAATGCTGTAAGATTTATCGGATAGTTTTCATTGGGATAATTTGAATCTACGAGCAAGAAAGTTACGGGACCACTAGCTCCTCTTAACAACAAATCATTAACAGCTTCTGTAAGAGTTGGATAAATACCTTCAATACCTTCAGTCTGATAAAGAGCTTTGTTGAATGGTCGCCCTTCTAACATCAATTCGAAATATTTTTCTGTAACCGTCTGATATCTTGGTTCTTTATCTGGCTGCTGACCTTGATTATCTTTATCATTAAGATTAGCGTTGAAATCTTCACTAGCATCAACACCATTAAGATTTTTCACAACTGTTCTTGTTCTTTCTTCAAAGTACACATTTAATCCGGTTGCTTGTTTGAAGGCATTCAAACCAACAGTATAAGTTCCACTCAATGGAACATCAACTATGAGATAGTAATTTGGATTTGAGGGTGGTACTGTACCAGGAGGATTCGAACCGGAGCCGCCTGGAGGATTTGTAGCAGCATTTCCTGCATTATCCTGAGCCGCAACATAATATTGTATTGTATCGCCAATAGCTATTCCACCGATTGCTGAGTAATTAATAGTAAATGTATAATCATTTCCACTAACTGTTGGATTGTCATCAAATACATAAACAGCATCAGTTGATTTCTTTATGTATAATCTTGGAGAGTTTGTTCCACTTGCAACACCACTTAAATCTGTAATAGTTGCTGTAAGAGTTACAACAGTATCTGAAGCAACAGTATTTGGTAATAAGTTATAGGTGATGATTGGTGGGGTTAAATCTAAGGGTGTTCCATTAAATTCATCAGCACCAATATCAGGCGTTGTTGCATTTCTTGTATCGCCTTCAAAATCAGTAGTAATGCCTGCAATTGGAGTTCCTCCAGATTCCAACTGAGTTGGAATGGTTTCGTTGATTTTTAATCCTGCAATAAAGTTCGGATTCTGCGAAACACTCCCAGCATCGGATGGAACTGCAGTTTGCCAATCTGTTAATGTCAATCTATTTCCTGTTGTTGTTCCATCTGTAGTTCCTAAAACTCCACCAGTTCCATCGGCAAAATAGTCGTTATTTCCGATTGAAGAATAAGTAGTATTGTTACTCATTATTGCCCAATGTGTGCCTGTACCACCACTATTACTTCTTGCATTATAAAATATATTATTCTTAAGATTTACAAAATTACTTACCTGTTTTCTGAAAGCAGCAGAACTGTTTGTACCGCTTGCTACTGTACCACCAACATATACCGAGTTGTAATAAATATTAATTAAAGAACCTGAAAGAGCATTTTCTCTCAAACCATAAACTTGTAAATCTGCTGCAGTTCCACTTAATTCTCCTCCAATAGAGATTCTGTTATTGTAGTATGATACCGGGTCTCCGCTTGAATTTCCATTGAAGATATATAATCCATTGATTGCAGTTGCTCCATTTGTAAGTCTGATATCGTGAATGTAGTTATTGTATATCTTGGCTCCCGGACTTGTAGTTGTTGAAAAATAAATTGCGGAAAATTCAGTTGTTGATGGCTGTGTTACATCAGCAGTGTGATAAAATTCATTTCCATAAACTTCTATACCAGGGAAACCACCTGTGAGATTTATTCCTCTTGCATAGAATTGTGTAATAATATTGTTCCTAACAACAATACCTGTGTTGCCAACATTACTTGCAGTTGCCAATGTTATTCCATAACCTCTGAATGTTGTAGATAGAGGATTACTTCGAATAATATTCTCTTCAACAATTATATTTGATATGGTATTAGTTGTGCTGCCAGTAATCTGAAAAACTGCTCCTGTTACATTTGCAGCTTCACCTTCCATAATCAAGTATCTTAATTCAACACCAGTCATTGAGTTACTGGTATTGTCCAAACGAACAGCCATCTGTCCATTTGTGCCTGTAGTTCTGATAGTCCAATCTCTTGAAGTGCCGGTTCCACCAGCTCTTCCGTCAAGAATTATATAACTACCTGTAATTCTAATTGCATGTTGATTAGGTGAAGCTCCGCCCGGAATTTCAGTTAATGCCGTATATCCAGCAGCTGGTCTGAATACTAAGCGAGTTGTTGAGCTTAGACCTGAGATAACACCTATTGACAATGGTCCTGGTTCACCTGCATAACCAGTGTTTAATTCCAGAATAACATCACCGCTTCCGGTAACTCCGTTAGTTGTAAGATAAGCTGCTGCTGAAGTTATGGATGCAAATGATGTTGGTGGGTTTTCTGTTCCATTGATCGGATATGTGTTCCCTCCAACCAATTGTGCTAAGCTGAATGATGATATCGTTAATATAAGAACTATCATCAATTTAAGTGTATTGAAAAGTTTAGTCATATCACTCTCCTGTTAATGTTAAAAGTAATTAAAAAAACTTGGGACAGAATGTTAAGGAAAGTTGCAAACACTCATATAAAACCTCCGTGATTGTTTTAACTAAATGGCTGATTAAATTTTTATTAAGAACAATTTAACTGAATAATATTAATCCGAGTGTTTAATATATCGATCAGGCAAGAATGACTTTATTACTTAGTCAATAACAAATCGTATAACCTTTATGGAAATTTAAACCAATTTATATTATCAGACAAATAAATAAACTTAAGATTTTTGTCAAATAATATTTCTTGTTGAATATATATTAAATCATTGAAGCAGATTTTTTCCATCCGAGTTTTTTCTTTCATCGTATAGCTTTCCTATTTCTGCACCTATTATGAATACTGCGGCTGTGTAATAAATCCAAAATGCAATAACAACTAGCAGTGCATAAGTGCCGTAAATTTTTCCCCAGGTTTGAAAATGTGAAATGTAATATCCAAATGCAGTTTTAGCAGCAACCCATAAAACCGAAGCCCATATAGCACCTACGAATGCCGACACACGCCTGATTTTTTTTGTAGGGACTAAACGATAAAATAAATACATCAGAAATAAGATTACCAAAAATGAAATCAATATTGCATAAAGCTGTTGGAAAATTGGTTGATTGAATATCTGCAAGTATTCAGTTGAACCAGCAATTTTCCTAAGAAGCTCTAAAAATGGAAGTGCAAGTATTGAAGCAAAGAAAAGTAAAATTGCAATAATGATAATTAAAAAATCGCGAAGTTTACCGAGTAGAAAGTTTACATCAATTTCCTGTCCATTGATTTTATTCAACACAGTTCTCATACTGCTGAAAAATCCGCTTGCAGCAAAAAACAATCCGGCAAAGCCGATAATTCCTGCTGCATTTTTAAATTCAACTACTTCATAAATACGACTGAAAATAATTTGCTTGGTAAACTCAGCATATTGATCATAAGGAATTACTGTATTAATGAGATTAATTATTTGCAGTTCCATTTCTTCAGAGCTAAGAAAATTCCCTAACACCCAAAATGCAATTAGTACTAAAGGGATTATACAAGTGAATAATGAAAAAGCTAGTCCGCCGGAAAGTAAAAAAACATGATGACGATCAATTCTGTCATACAAGCCACCGAAGTAATGTTTTAGGAATGACCAGATTTTTGCCCAGACAGGATTAAGATGAACAAGCATTCTTGCTTTACGGTAAAGCTTATAAAATTTTGAACTTTTAATTATGTCAAGAAATTTATTCTTCACCGCTCATTATTCTTGGCATTGTTTTAAAATAAATATCAGATAATTCTTTCAACGAAATTTCAAATACATTTTTTATTATCATTGATTTCCCTCTTACAAGACCAAGTCTGAAAGAAGGAATTCCTGCCTCTTTCAACTTCAACTCAAAATCTTTTTGTTTGGAATTTGAGATTGATACAATGATGCGTGACTGACTTTCTGAAAATAATGTAAAATCAATTCTTGATTTTATTGGAATTTCTACTTCACAGCCAATTTGTTTTTCCTGATTGATAATACAACACTCAGCTAATGCTGAAACTATTCCACCTTCAGAAATATCGTGTGCGGATTTAATTAATCCATTTCTGATCAGACTTAAAATTGTCTCTTGCAATTTTCTTTCTTTATCAAGATCAATTTCCGGACAATCGCCTGAAACTATGTTATGAATGATTTTAAGATATTCACTTCCGCCGAGTTCTTCTTTGTCTTCACCAACCAAATAAATTATATCGCCTGCATCTTTGAAGTATGATGTTGTGATATGATTTAAATCTTCAACTAGTCCAACCATTCCGATTGTTGGAGTTGGATAAACTGCAGTATCAGGAGATTCGTTATAAAAACTAACATTACCGCCAGTAACTGGAGTATCAAACTTTTTACAAGCTTCACCCATTCCTGCTATTGCTTGTGCAAACTGCCAATAAACTTCCGGCTTGTATGGATTGCCAAAATTAAGACAATTGGTAACTCCAAGAGGAATACCGCCGGAACAAACAATATTTCTTGCACATTCAGCAACAGCTATCTTTGTTCCTTCTTTAGGATTTAAGTAAACATATCTTGAGTTGCAATCTGTTTTCATTGCAAGTGCTTTGGATGTTCCTTTTATATAAATTACTGCAGCATCACAACCGGGACCAACTATCGTGTTGGTTCTTACCATTGTGTCATACTGATGATAAACCCACTGCTTTGAAACAATGTTTGGTGATGAAAAAACTTTTAGAAAAGTATCTTTAATATTTTTTGGCTGAGGCAGATTTTTGAAATTAAAATTTCTCGTTTGCTTTAAATATTCAGGTTCTTTTTGTTCACGGATATAAACCGGTGCACCTCCACCCAATACTAATTCAAATGCAGGAATAGTTGCTTTTCTTTCACTCTGATAATCTATATGAAGCAACCCATCATCAGTAACTTCTCCGATTATTTCACAATTCAAATCCCACTTTTCAAAAACTGCTTTAACTTTATCTTCATAACCTTTCTTTACGCAGCAAAGCATTCTTTCCTGGCTTTCACTTAGCATAATTTCATAAGCAGTCATTCCATCTTCACGCAGAGGAACTTTATCAAGATTTATTTTCATTCCGGCTTTTCCTTTAGCGCTCATCTCACTTGTAGAACAGGAAATTCCTGCAGCACCCATATCCTGAATACCAATCAACCAGCCATTTTTAATTATTTCAAGAGTAGCTTCGAGCAAAAGTTTTTCAGTAAAAGGATCACCAACCTGAACCGATGGTCGTTTCGATTCTGATTTTTCAGAAATTTCTTCTGATGCAAAAGTAGCTCCGTGAATTCCATCTCTGCCGGTTGAAGAACCAACAATCATTACCGGATTTCCAACACCTTTTGCAACTGCAGATGCAACATGTTTTTTATTAACAATACCAACAGCCATTGCATTAACCAGCGGATTTCCCTGATATGATTCATCAAAGTAAACTTCGCCGGCAACTGTAGGAACACCGAAACTGTTTCCGTAATCTCCAATACCTCGTACAACTCCATCAAACAGATATCGTGTTCTTGCATCTTCTAATGAACCAAATCGAAGTGAATTTAATGAAGCAATCGGACGAGCACCCATTGTGAATATGTCCCGCATAATTCCACCAACTCCTGTTGCTGCACCTTGATATGGTTCAACAGCGGAAGGATGATTGTGACTTTCAATTTTAAATGCGACTGCTAATTCATCTCCGATATCAATAAGTCCGGCATTTTCTTCGCCTGCTGCGACTAACAGTCTTCCACCGCTGCGAGGTAGAGTTTTTAACTGTGCAATGGAATTTTTATAACTACAATGCTCACTCCACATTACAGAAAATATTCCAAGTTCTGTAAAAGTTGGTGTTCTTCCTAAAATTTCTAATACACGATTGTATTCTTCCTGAGTTAATCCATGCTCAAGAGCAAGTTCTAAAGTAACTTCTGGTTCTTTCATTAGTAATAATTTCTGATTTATAAGCGAATTTTTATGGTTGAAATATACAGATAATGAGAATGTTATTGAAGAAATGTATCAATTGATATCGTACTTTAGCATGCAGCAGAGGTAACATTCAAATTTTATTTTTAGGTTTCACCATTTATATTTCTCAAGCTAAAGCTTAAGGCTACCAAATAAATTATTTTTTTCACTAACTGGTAATCTCAGCTTCAGGCGGATGAGAAAAAATAATATGCTTGCGAATAAAAAAAAGCGGGCATTAAACCCGCTTTCTTTTAAAAGGTAATCAACGAATCTTATTTCATTAGTAACATTTTTCTTACTGCCTTAAAGTCGCCTGCTTCAATTGAGTAGAAGTAAACGCCGCTGGTAAGATTGCCTGCATTGAAGTTTACTTCATATCTGCCGGCTTGCTGTAATCCATTTACAAGAGTTGCAACCTTTTCACCAATTGTATTGTAAACGGAAACATTAACTATTGCATCTTTTGCAATCGAATATTTAATCAAAGTAGAAGGATTAAATGGGTTCGGATAATTCTGCTCAAGTGCAAAAGTTAAAGGTGGATTTACTTCAACTTCAACTGTGTTTGAGAATACATACTGTCCGTCATAATCTATTTGCTTTAAACGGTAAGTATATTTTCCTGAATTAAGATTCTTATCTGTAAAGCTGTAAGCTTTTGGTTCAGTGGTTGTTCCGAAGCCAGCAACATAACCGACTGCTTCAAAATCACCCCCATTGCTTCTCTGAACTTCAAAACCCTGATTATTTTTTTCAGTTGAAGTGTTCCAGATAAGCTCAACATTATCATCAACTGCTTTAGCAATAAATGATGTAAGCTCAACGGGAATTACATAACTTAATTCTATATCATCAACATACCAGTAATCAATATTGAAAGAATTGCCATTGAAGAATAAAGCTAATTTCATATTTGCAGCATCAGTTACCGGTGTTGTAAATGAAGTGGTTATCTGTTCAGGACCAACATTTCCGGTAGGATTGTTTAACTGCCATATTGGTGTATATGTTGCACCATCATCATAAGTAACTGCAATTCCTATCACACCACTTGGATTTGCATACCAGTCAAGATAATGTTTAAAGCTTAATTCTATTTGTGTGTTATTTGGAGCTGATATATTTATAGATTTAAGATAAGAATTACCATTGAATTGTGGAGTCCAACTCAATCTGCATTCCGGACCGGCTAAACCACCGGCATTGTTTGTTGACTGTACTGACCAGTTAGTTAATCCTAAAGGACCAACAGGTGTCCAATTAGCTAAATCAGGGAATGGCTCAATAAATAAAGTGCCGGGAGACATTTCAGTTCTGAAACTCCAGAAAGGTCCACCAACTCCACATGTATCATTTTTACCAATAATTCTCCATCCATAAGATTTGTTATACTGAAGTGGTCCGGGAACGGAAATAGAAGTAATAGCTGGACCGTTGTAAATCATACTTAAGTTTCCATTTAAACCAAACCAGACTTCGCAATTAGTAACGCCGTTTCCATTTGTCCAGCTAAGTTGAGATAATGATATTGGAATATTATTACTTCCATCTGCTGGAGTAGGATTACTTGCAGGATCAACCGGGCAAGGTGGACCAACAGTAACTTCAGCTATCCACGCCTGATAATTTCCTGTTCTATCATCAGCCCAAAATGGATATGCTTTATTATTTGCTGCAGCTATTCCGATATAATCACCCTGATAACCGCCAGCTAAACCAGCAATCGGTTTAGGTCTGAAGTTCTGATCGCTAACTTTGAAATTCGTAAAGCTAATTCCACCGTTATAAGATACAGCCATATAAACGCCTGAGCTATCATTGGTAGTTTCTCTGTTATCATAAAAAACTACAAATAGGTTTCCGGTTGATTGATCAACAGTGCACCAGGGAAAATATTGATCTTTGCCGTTGTTGAGTGCATCGTCATTTACTCTTACAGGTGAACTCCAGGTTGTTCCACCATCAGTAGATCTGATCATTACAATATCCGGATCAGTTCCGGCAGGAGCAACACCTCTTTGAGGCCAGGTAATGTAAATATAACCATTATTTGGTCCACCGCTTCTGTCAACAGCCATTGATGGAAATGAAGCAACTCTTATGGAAGTTGGTTTAATATTTCCCCTGATACCAAAATTAATATTTCCGTTAGGAGTTAAAGCTCCATAAATTCTTGATTTTGTCCATGTTACTCCACCATCGGTTGATTTTGCAAAACCGATGGCATCTTCACCTGAAGGCCAGTTATCGTAAATTGCAAATGCTACATACACTTCTCCGTTTGGTCCAGTTTGAACATTTACGCCCTGAGCATGACTGCCTGGATTTAGTGTTGAAGAGAGATTTACTGCAGCACTCCATGTTTGGCCAAAATTTGTAGAGTATTTAATAACTGCATCATTGTCATTAACACCGCCAAAATCTGTCCATACATCATAAAGACGGTTTTCAAAAGGAGAACCAACTTGCTTATCAATCATCAAATGATTTTTATCAGCTAAACTACCAGGATTTGGCGCAACAGTGTAAGTCGTCCAAGTTGTTCCATTGTTCGTTGAACGAGCAATTCCTTGTCCGCCCGGATTGTCAATGTAACCAACATAAAAATAACCATTAGTGCCTATAACAACAGCGGGATCGCCTGAGTTGGTTCCGAAGGGTGGGTTATTATAACCTGTCCAATTTGTATCACCACTCAATGTCCAATAAACACCTGTACCATAAATAGTGGTAAAAGGCCAATTCGTTGCATTCGCAGAAGCAAAAATGATATTATTATTTAATGGATGAATATCTATACTCGTTTCAGATTGAGTTGAATTGTTAGAAGGTAATATTCTAAAATTTGGATTTACGGTTATTCCGCCGTTGATATCATAAAATCTTTTTACATATTGTGTTTGTTGAAAATTAAATTCAGACTTTCCAAAATCTCTATAGTTAGGATCCGGTTCTAATTTTGACCATTTTTTTTCTTGATCTATATAATTCTGTGGAAATAAAATATTTGAATAGAATATAAAAAGAATAAAATTGATGAGAGATAATTTAGATTTATAATTCATGATATTTCCTTGTTTTTTTATTATTTAACAAAAATCATTTTTTTAATATTAACAAAATCACCAGCTGAAAGTTTATAATAATAAATTCCACTTGAAAGATCAGTAACATTAAATTCAATACTATGAGAACCCGGTTCTTTGTATTCATTAACCAGTATGGCTACTTCATTACCTAATAAATCGTAAACTGTCAAATTAACTAATTGATTTTCACTTATTGAATAATGAATAACCGTTGAAGGATTAAATGGATTTGGATAATTCTGTTCTAGTGAAAATTCGAAGGGTAATTGAGAAAAAGATTGAGATTCAACCAAATTTTCACTTGGTGGACTTCCGCCACCCATATGAATTCCATCAATTACTGTCAATTTATTAGGATATATTGGATTACCAATGCAAAAATTTATCGTTTCATAAATTAAATTAATTTCCACAAAATCGCGATTATTTATCTTAAAAAAATCACTCCAATAATACCAAGGAGTATCCTGACCTAACCAACCATTTGTACTACTTACTGTTACTCCGTTAATTTTGACATATAAGCTGCAAGCATACCATAATAATCCCCCGTATTCGCAAGGAGCAACAATATTATAAGCATCAATTTCTAATTGATAAGAACCATTAGCATAAAAACTACAGGTCTCAATGCCTGTAGAACCATTTGCTTCAACAGTACAATTTAGTCCATATGGCTGTGCTATTAAGATTTTATTTAAGAGGAAAAAAATTAGAAAGAAAAACATCAGAAATTTCCTTTGATCTGAAAATATTTTCATTGCAGCTCCTCTAGTGATTGAAGATAGTTAGTTAATTTAAATTGGATAAGTAAGTTCAAGTTACAATCAAACCGTTAAATTTTGAGCGGTCATGAACCAGAGGAAATTTCTGATTTGATGAACGCCTTATTTTAGAATAAAAATTAATTAAAAACTCTCTTTACGCAAATCTGTGAAACCTTCGAGGTTTGGCTAAAAATGTAGTTGACATAAAAATAAAAATTCTTAATTAATTCAGAAAACCTCGAAGGTTTTTATCAAATGCGTATAACACGAATTAAAAATATAAATTCTGCCCGTTTACAAATTAAACTTAAATCATTTTTTGATAACTTCGCAATAGTTAAACAAAAAAATTTTTAAATGACTTTTATTGCAATAATCTTACCAATTCTTCTTTTAAGTTGTTCTATCTTAATAATTTCTGGTTTGAAAAAGTCTTTATCCGCTAAATTTAGTTCACCAATTAATTCCGAAAATATTTCAGTTGTAATCGCTCTTAAAAATGAAATTAATAATCTTCCAGCTTTGTTAAATACATTGAATCAACTTAACTACGATTCAGAAAAGCATGAAATAATTTTTGTTGATGATAATTCGGAAGATGATTCATATAAGTTTTTAGAAAATCATTTGAACAAAAATTATAAGCTGTTAAAAGCCGCAAATAAAAAATTTCCAGGTAAAAAAGGTGCATTAGACATCGGCATTCAAAACTCAAAATTTGATATTATTGCAATTACAGATGCTGATTGTAAACCCGAATCTTATTGGCTTAAATCAATATCGAAAAAAATTTCTGAGGGATTTGATATTGTATTTGGCTATTCACCTTTAGAAACAGGCATTAACTTTATAAGCAAATTTTCTTCATTCGAAAATCTGAGAAATTTTATTGTGTATTTTTCTTTTGCGGGATTAAATGTTCCATTCTCTGCCGCAGCAAGAAGCTTTGCTTTCAGAAAAAGTACTTTTAACAAGCTCAATGGTTTCTATAATACTACTGAAACATTAAGCGGTGATGATGATCTTTTAATTCGTGAAGCTGTAAAAAATAAAATGAAAGTCGGCGCATTCCGATTTGATAATGACTTAGTTTATTCAGCTCCAGCGAATTCGTTAAGAGAATATTTGCAGAGAAAAAGCAGACACTTGAAAACTTCACATTATTATTTACTCAGACATAAAACACTTCTTGCACTATGGCATTCAGTAAATATCGTTTCAATGTATTCAATTTTTCTGACATCAGTTTCTTATTTATTTGTTATTCCTTTTTCTGTAAAGATGTTGATTGATTCAGCTTTGATTTTATTAATCAGAAAAAAACTTCCTCACACATTCAGATTATTTGAAATACTTTATCTTCAGTTTTTTTACGAAACATTTTTAGTAATAAATTTTCTTAACTCGCTTTTTAATAAAGATAAATGGAAATAAGCAGCGCACTAAATAAAAGTAATCATCAGGCAGCTTGGCTTGATAAATCTCATCCGAATTACAATCGCTGGGAACGGGCAAGGAAGTTGTCTGTTGAAAGAGGCAGAATAGTAAAAACACTTTTAGAGAAATATAGAACCATTACTAATAAAAATATTCTTGACATTGGCAGCGGCGAAGGCGGCACTTCATCAGTTTTTTCGGAAAATAATTTTGTGATTAGTGTAGATTTAAGTTTATTAAGACTTCAAAGGCAAAAAGCAAATTTTCAAATAAAAAATTCTGTAAACAGCAATGCATTGAAACTTCCGTTTTCAGATTCTTCTTTTGATATAATTATACTTCAGGATGTGATTGAACATTTATCTGACAGTGAAAATTTTCTCTATGAAATAAAAAGGGTGCTAAAGTCGAACGGCATAATTTATCTGAGCACACCAAATAAATTTTCAATCATTAACATTTTATCTGATCCGCATTGGGGTTTACCTTTAGTTGCAGTTTTCAAAAGAGAAACAATCAGGAATATCTTTCTAAAATATTTTCGTAAATCAGAATTGAACAGAAAAGATTTGGCTGAATTGATTTCACTCAACAAAATACTTAAGATGTTTTCCGATGAATTTGAAATAAGACTTCAGACAAAAAAAGTTGTCGAAAATCTTTTTTCTAACAGTGACGGTATAGTCTGGAGTAATTTTCATCTAAGTCTGATCCGAGCATTAAAAAAATTTTCTCTTGACAAGTTTATAATAAAGATAGCTAATGATAATCTCGGAATGATTAATAAATTTTTTACTCCGACTTTTTACTTAGTTATGAAAAGAAAATCAGTTTAGTTTGAATTGAAACTCACTTAAAATATTTTTGGAACTCAAATATGGAATACAAATTACTCGCACAAAAAGCTGTCGAAGCTAAACAATTCGCTTATGCACCTTACTCAAAATTCAGAGTAGGTGCAGCACTCTTAACCGAAGATGAAAAAATCTTCACTGGTTGTAATATTGAAATCAGTTCATACAGTCTCACAATATGCGCTGAACGGAATGCAATTTTCAAAGCTTATTCTGATGGTGAAATAAAATTCAAAGCCATTGCCATCGCAGCTGATACTGAAGATTATATTTCACCTTGTGGCGCTTGTCGTCAGGTAATCTCTGACTTATGCGGAGATATTGATGTAATACTGATTAACGGAAAGAATGAAATGAAGATTCTTAGGACTCAGGAACTGCTTCCATTTGCTTTCACTGACAAAGAATTAAATAAAAGGAATTAGTTAATGGAACCTCACGCAATACCAAACGCAACTGGCTGGATTGAAGTAATATCAGGCTGTATGTTTTCCGGTAAAACAGAAGAGCTAATTAAAAGATTAAAGAGAGCACAAATAGCAAAACAGAAACTTAAAATCTTCAAGCCGGAAATTGATGTCAGATATTCAACTGATTCAATTGTATCACACAGTGAACTTTCTATGCCATCTGCATTGGTTAAAGATGCAAAAGAAATTCTCAACTTAGCTGAAGATGCGCAAGTAATCGGGATTGATGAAGCTCAGTTCTTTTCAAATGACTTAATTGATGTTTGTATTGAACTTGCAAATAAAGGTAAACGAGTAATTGTTGCTGGTCTGGATCAGGATTACCGCGGAGTTCCTTTCGAACCAATACCGCAACTTTTAGCAATTGCAGAATATATAACCAAACTTCATGCAATTTGTGTTGTTTGTGGAAATCCTGCTAACAAAACTCAGCGCAAAGTTGCAGTTAAAGACAGAGTAGTTGTAGGTGCTTCTGATGTTTATGAAGCCCGCTGCAGAAAATGTCACTTCATTCCTGAAGAATCATAGAGAGAAAATTATGTTATTAGAATCACTCTTCCGTGGAATTATTGGAATATTTGTTCTGATTGGAATTGCTTTTCTTTTATCCAACAACAGAAAAAAAATAAGCTGGCGGTTAGTAATTGCCGGATTATCAATTCAGCTTGTATTCGCACTGTTCATCTTAAAAGGAGAAGATTTAAGAAAATTTTTTTTCATACTTGGCTGGCCTAAGGATTTCTTCAATGGAGTAAGTTATATCTTCGTTCTGATTCTCAACTTTACAACAGAAGGGGCAAAATTTGTTTTTGGAAATCTTGCACTTGCACCGGGTTCAGAAAACTCATTAGGATTTTTCTTTGCTTTTCAGGTATTACCAACTATAATCTTTTTCGCTTCATTGATGTCAATACTTTATTATCTCGGTGTTATGCAAAGAATTGTTCAGGCAATGGCTTGGGTTATGGCAAAGTTAATGGGAACAAGCGGTGCTGAATCACTTTCCTGCACGGCAAATATTTTTGTCGGACAGACTGAAGCTCCACTTATGATCAGACCATATATTGAAAAAATGACCAGGAGCGAAATACTCACAATTATGGTTGGTGGAATGGCCACAATTGCTGGTGGTGTTATGGCAGCTTATATTCAAATTCTCGGAAGTGCTTATTCTGTATCTCACGGAATACCTTTAATTGAAGCTCAAAAATTATTTGCTACACAACTTCTCGGTGCAAGTGTTATGGCAGCACCTGCTGCAATGGTAATTGCTAAAATCTTATTTCCTGAAACTTCAGAACCTTTAACTAAAGGCACAGTAAAAGTTGAAGTTGAAAAAACTGCAGGCAACATCATCGAAGCTGCTGCCAATGGTGCTGGTGACGGATTGAAATTAGCTCTTAATGTTGGTGCAATGCTTATTGCCTTCATCGCTTTGATTGCATTGATAAATTATCTTCTGAATGGTCTTGGTGATATTGTTGGCATAAACTCATATCTGAAAACAACTTTCGGAAGTCCACTGAGTTTTCAACTAATAATCGGCTTAATACTTCAGGTTGTGGCGTTTGGTATTGGTGTTCCTTGGCACGATGCTCTCACTTTCGGAAGTTTACTCGGAACAAAGATAGTACTGAACGAATTCGTTGCTTATTCAGAGATGGGAACTTTAATTGAAACAGGAAAACTTGTAACCGATAAATCTATATTGATGCTCACCTATGCGCTTTGTGGTTTTGCTAACTTCAGTTCTATTGCAATTCAGATTGGTGGACTTGGACCTCTGGCTCCAAACAGAAAATCTGATATTGCTGCTCTTGGAATTAAAGCTGTTATTGGTGGTGTTATGGCTACCTTGATGACTGCAACGCTTGCTGGTTTATTCTTTGCAGGTTAAGGGTTAAGTAATGAAGATAAATCTTAATCTGAAGTATTCTGATCTATTAATTTTTTTTGAAAAAGAAAATTTACCTTCACCTGATATTGCGATTATTCTTGGAAGTGGTTTGGGAGATTTTGCAAATCGTTTTCAATCAAAAAAAGTTTATCGCACTTCTGAATTGCCGGCTTATCCTCCTTCAACAATTGTTGGTCACGAAGGCAAAATTCATTTTACTGAAAAGTATGGAAAAAATATTTTGCTCTTTCAGGGCAGAATTCATTTTTACGAAGGTTATAAAATAAGTGAATGTGTTTTACCTGTTTTTATTGCTAATAAACTTGGCTGCAAAAAAATAATTCTGACAAATGCAGCCGGTGGAATTAATCCCAATTTTGTTCCGGGAGATTTGATGCTTGCGAATTCTCTGAACGGAATTTTTATCAAGAAAGAACTTACACAACTTATTGGATTGAGTTCACCGGAGACAAAAAATTTCATCCTTTCACTTGAAGATAATTCACTGACAAAAATCATAAGAAAAGCCGCTGAAGAAACTGCTGTAAATCTTAAACAAGGCACATATATTTATGCAAAAGGACCATCTTACGAAACACCGGCAGAAATTCAGTTCTTCAAAAAATTTGGTGCTGATGCAGTAGGAATGTCAACTGTTCACGAAGCAATTTTCTCAGCTTATCTTGGAATGGAAACTGCAGTAATATCCTGCATTACGAATTATGCAGCCGGAATTTCAGAAAAAAAACTTTCTCATTCCGATGTAACGGAAACAGCAGAATTAGTTAAAGAAAAGTTTTCAAATCTTTTAGAATCTGTTATAAAACTTTGTTAATTGCTTATAAATCAAATTTTTTATCCATACTAGTTATAAAATCCCACTGCAATAACACCTGATTTTAATTGACTTTTGACGCCTCATGGTTTAAGTTTGACAGCTAATTATTTAGAAACTCCTATTAAGAAACAAAAAAACAGGTGTTATGAAAGAGTACAGATTCAGGATTATAATTATTCTTGCAGCAATTGCTCTTAGTATTTATCTGTTATATCCAACTTTTTTGGATTATCAGAACAACAAACACATTCAAAGTGTTGTTGAACAGAAAAAGCAAGAAATCCTCAAACAAAATCCAAAAATTTCCAAAAGTGAATTGGAAGAATTGTTAACAATTGTTGAAGACAGTGTTAAACAATCAGACCCTTCTTATATTGAAAACAGACTAAAGAGGTTAAAACTTGGTCTTGATTTACAAGGAGGAATGCGTGTTGTTCTTGAAGTAAACACTGCAAAGCTCCTTGAAAAACTTGCAAACAATCCCGATCAGGTTTTCAATTCTTTATTAGCTGAAGCTCAAAAAGAAGCTGAAACATCTGATGAATCTGTTGTTGAAATACTTGCTCGTAAACTTCAGCAGAAAGGCATCAGACTGAGCAGATATTTCGGAAACATCCGAATGGATGATGCTGAAATTATTGATCAATTGAAAAAAGATTCAGAAGATGCTGTAACCCGTGCAATGGAAATCATCAGAAACAGAGTTGACCAGTACGGAGTTTCTGAACCATCAATACAAAGACAAGGTTCAAGAAGAATTATTGTTGAATTGCCAGGCATTGCAAAAGAAGAAGAAGCAAAACAGCTTCTGCAGGGAACTGCTTTACTTGAATTTCGTTTAGTAAAAGATCCTGAATTTACTTATCAGATAATGGAGCGGATTGATAAAGCCCTTGCAAAAGTTTTAGCTGCGGGCAATGATTCACTTCTTGCAGAATTATCCGATACAACAAAGAAATCAGATACTACGGCTGCTGCAGATACTACTCAAAAACAGCTGACTGAAGAAGAATTTAAACAGCAACATCCTTTCTTTTCTGTTGCCTTACTTGATCCTCAGGGAAGAAGTGCAGATGCTTTTGTTAAGGAAGATGATCGCAATAAAATACTAAGATGGCTTTCATTGCCTGAGATTAAAAAAGAAATTCCCGATAATGTTGAATTTGTTTTCTCTGCTAAGCCAATAAGTACTACTCAAGATGGTAAAAAAGTTTACTTTATGTATTTGGTTAACAAACAGCCTGAATTAACAGGTGGAGTAGTCACAAATGCTGTCGCTACATTGGATCCAAATACATCGGCTCCTATTGTCAATATGGAAATGAACTCTGAAGGTGCTGTTGAATGGGCAAGAATAACAGGTGCAAACATCGGGAAAAGAATTGCAATTATGCTCGATGGAAAAGTATTCTCAGCTCCTGTTGTTCGTGGTAAAATTCCCGGCGGAAGATCTCAGATTGAAGGAATGGAAAACCTTGATGAAGCAAAATTGCTTGAAATTGTGTTGAAAGCCGGCGCACTTCCCGCTCCTGTTGATGTTATTGAAGAAAGAGTCGTTGGTCCGTCATTGGGTGAAGATTCTGTTCAAGGCGGATTAAACTCAGCTTTGTTTGGATACCTTGCTGTTGCAATTTTTATGATTATCTATTACAGACAATCCGGTTCAATCGCAGCAGGAGTTTTAATTCTAACGATTCTTTTTATTCTTAGTGTATTAGCTGGATTTAAGGCAACATTAACATTACCAGGTATAGCAGGTATTGTTCTTACTATAGGAATGGCGGTTGATGCTAATGTACTTATTTTCGAAAGAATCAGAGAGGAACTTGCAACCGGTAAAACGCTTAAAGCTTCAATTGACAGTGGTTTCTCAAAAGCTTTATCTGCAATCATTGATTCAAACATTACAACATTCTTTACTGGTATTATTCTTTATCAGTTTGGAACCGGACCTGTTCAGGGATTTGCGTTAACACTGATGATTGGTATAGCTTCTACTTTGTTTAGCGCACTTGTAATTTCAAGATTAATATTTGATTATCTCGCATCGAAAGGTGCAAAAATTTCTATCGGTTAAAAAGATTAAGGAGTTTATTGTTCAATGAGAATATTTCATAACTTAAATGTCAATTGGATGGGAATGAGAAAAACATTCTACATCCTTTCTATTGCATTGTTTCTTGTTGGAATGCTGAATGTAGCATTTCGTGGACTTGTCTTCGGTATAGATTTCAAAGGTGGAAGTGAAATTGTGCTTCAGTTTGAGAAGCCAGTTGAAGTAGCAAAAATCAGAAATGATCTTGCAAACATTGGACTGGGTGCTGTTGAAGTAAGAACTTTCGGTGCTGAGACAGGAATACTTGTAAGAACTGAATTGCAGGAAATTCCAAAAGAAATTTATCCGAAAGTTGTTGATAGAATCAGAGAAAACATAAATAAAATTCTTCCCGAAGTTCCTTATAAAATTGTTGATTCAACAATGAACTCAGTTACAATTGAATTTGATAATCCGGATACAACCAACCTGATGATTGCTGAATTATTTGCACAGGGTTTTCAAACCGGTAAAATTTCTGAAGAACTCGATAATAAACAAATGATAGTGAGAGTTGGTATTGCTGACTGGATAAAAGAAGTTCTTCGCGAAAAAGTTAAAGACAATCCATTTCAGGTTGTTAAAGAAGATAGAGTCGGACCCAAAATCGGAGAGGAACTCAAGAGAGATGCTGTTCTCGCAGTGCTTTTATCTCTTGTTGTAATTCTGATTTATCTTGGCTTCAGATTTAAATTTGTGTTTGCAGTTGGTGCAGTAATTGCTCTATTCCATGATGTTCTTATTACAGTTGGACTCTATGCATTGCTTTATGGACTTATTCCGGGTTTAAATCTAGAAATTGACTTACCTGTTGTTGCAGCCTTTCTAACTCTTGTTGGTTATTCAATCAATGACACTGTAATTGTGTTTGACAGAATTCGTGAGAATATGAAAATACATAAAACGATGCCGTTAGAAGAACTTATTAACAGGAGCATCAATCAAACTATGAGCAGAACTATAATTACAGGACTTACAACATTACTTGCCGTTTTCGTCTTGTTTCTTTTAGGCGGTGATGTTTTAAGAGCTTTCTCATTTACTTTGTTATTTGGTATTATAATCGGAACATATTCTTCAATATTCGTTGCTTCTGCTCTGGTTGTTGACTACGCACAGAGAACAAAGAAAAAAGTTCAGTTTTCTTAGTCACATTTATATTTGTAATTAAGCCGATGAATTGTTCATCGGCTTTTTTATTTTTGATAAAAGTAGATTACTGATTAAAAAATTATTTCAGTGCATCTGAAATTCTTATCTAAAATGCTAATTAAATTTCTATATGAAAATTTATATCTGTTTTCTTTTTTTATTCATTTTTAACTCAGGTTTATTCTCCCAGACTGTTGAAACTAATTCTGACTCTTCAGATACAATCCCTTCTTTTAAGGATGATCTAACTTCTGTTTATAATACCGGAGTAAGACTATTCTCAGCGCCATCAGACTTTAACAGAAAGGATTGGATTACCTTGGGTTCTGTTGCTGCTTTAACAAGTGTAGCTTTTATTATAGATCAGGAAAACCGGGAGTTCTGGCAAAGAAATAAAACTAAAACTTTGGATGATATTTCTGAAGTCGGAAGAATTTATGGTGAAATATCTTATGCAGCAATTCTTTCAGGTTCACTTTATTTTGGAGGCAAAATATTCAAAAACAGAGATGTGTCTGTTACAGGAAGAATGTTGTTTGAAGGATTGTTATATGCTGGTTTAACTACTACCATAATCAAATTTACTACAGGCAGAAGCAGACCATATATGAATGAAGGAGATTTCAATTTTAATTTCTTTCAGACAACAAATGATTATTCATCTTTTCCTTCGGGGCATTGCACAGTTGCTTTTACTTTATCTTCAATTTTATCACAAAGGATAAATAATACTTATGCCTCTGTTGGTCTTTACTCATTAGCCGTTCTTACCTTATGGCAAAGAATGTATAGTGATAAACATTGGTTATCTGATGTGATATTAGGTGCATCAATTGGTTATTTTATAGGTAAAGCGGTTGTAAAGTTTGATGATGACTCGAATTCGAAATCCATGAATAATTCTGATGCAGCAAATGGTTTCTCAGAGAGAATTACAATATTCAGCTTTAACTATTCATTCTGAAATTTTTTTTTGAAATGAAAGTTCAAACACAAAAGTTTTTCAACAGATAAAAATATTCGCTTCAAAAAATCAAAGCAGAATTTTTACTCACGGATTATTAACAGACTATTCCCTACCAATCTTTCTCCTGTTGCATCCGAAGGACTATTAACTACTTTACCATTTATTACCATAGTTGTTGAACCTCCACCATCGAGATTCAAACCATAATAAACTCCTTCTGTAATCATCAAATTAGCAAACTCAAGAAGAGTCATACCTCTGCTTGATTGCTGTCTTCCATCAACGGTAATCATATAAAATGTTTTTTTGTTTTCAGAAAAACCAATTCCACTTCTTGGGTGACGATTATCTGAAAATTTTTCCGTAACTCCTTCAATTGAAGGATTTCTTCTAATCATATTCTGTCCGTCTTTTACCAGAACCGGCCAACCACCAATTAAAGATTTTAAGTTTTTAATTTTTGGTGAGAACTCATTAACTATTTTTATTGTATCCCCTACTTGTATTTCCCTATCAAGATAATGTCCATATTTATTGTTTGCGGAAAGAATCAATCCTTCTTTCGGTACTTCAAAATTTCTAAAAGTTGTTTTTCCATTTGTAAGATAGATCAAGGTATCACTGGTTGAAGATAAAGGAAACAATACGAAATCTGCTACAAACCATTCTTTGGGTAAATCAGGTGTTATCTTTCCCTGAAAACGATTGTAAAGAATTATGCTGTTGCTATCTGGCTTAGAATTTATTCTCTGAATTTCTTCTGAAATACCATTTGGCAAAATTATATTTCCACTATAAACAATTTGATCAACAAATAGATTATCATCACTATCAACCGCTAACTGAGAATTAGTAAATTCATTAAACGGCGAATCAGAAAACTTAACTGCTTTAACAATTTCACCATTTGAAATCATATTACTGACTACTTCGCCATCCGCTTCAAAAAAATCAGCGTTAATAGCTGCGATTACATTAAAGCCGGATAATCTGTACCTTTCAAACATCTGGCTGGTTGTTTCCTTTGTTCCAAGAAGTTCATTTGCTTTCACTGCACGAATTGTTAAGTCAGGTCTTTTAATATCAACTTTCAGAATGTTAATTACTAAGGTATCAGATTGATTTACAATCCTTTTATGAACAACACCATCAGTAATCTGAGTTTCCTGAACATTTATCTGAGGGAAGATTGAATATAAGGAAAGGAAAAAAATTGTTAAGAGTTTCATGACTGATACTCCTTTTGTGATTAATTATTTTACTTTAACAATCACCATAGTCATATCATCGTGCTGCTCAGCATTATTTCTGAATAATTGGATTTCAGAATCAATCTTATTCATAATATCAGCCGAATGAAGATAAGAATTATTGTTGAATATTTTAAGTAATCTTTCTTCGCCGAAAAGATCATTTTTATCATTCATGGTTTCTGTTATCCCATCCGTGAAAAATGAAAAGATTTGTCCACTTCTAATATCCATTTCAAATTCTTCAAGATTATTTTCAAATAAACTTCCTCCGTCCAATCCTAAAGCTATACCATTTGTTCGTAAAAATTTTGCTTCATTATTTTCAAAAAAAAGTACGGGCAAATGTCCGGCACGACAGAATTTAACTTTCATATTCTCAGTATCAAATAAAGCTAAAGTCATTGTGATGAAAGCGCCTGGTTCCAAAGATTCATAAATCAATTTGTTTGTTTCAGTCAGAATTTCTTTTGGCGAACTTCCATCTTTACAATAAAGTTTTATAATTGTTTGTAACTTGGTCATATACAATGAAGCAGATAATCCTTTTCCGGATACATCACCAATAGCAATAAAAATTCTTTTATTGTCAATTGGAATTAAATCATAATAATCTCCGCCGACGTGCATTGCAGGGATCATTTCTCCACAAATATCTAATCCGTTCAACTCAGGAACGCAGGCAGGCAAAAGACCTTTTTGAATATTTCTTGCGAGTTCTAGATCATGCTCAATTTTTTGTTTCTCAACTTCACTTTGATACAACCGTGCATTTTCAATTGAAATAGCCAACTGATTTGCTGCAGCATATAAAAGTTCAATATCTTTTCCACTGAATTGAGAACCTGAATATTTTAGTCCGAAAAGTAGAACTCCAACTATTCTTGATTTAACAATCAACGGAATGATTGTGTAGATTTCTTCTTCAATCAGAACTTTTGCTTTTTCACCAAAAAGATTTTCAAAATCCTCTCTGCTTATTTCTGGATATGCACTGACTAGTTGTTTCTCCTCAAAATATTTTTGTACAGAAGTTAAATTCAGTTCGCAATCCTTATTATTAAATCCAAACTGTTTTATAAGTTTTAAGCTGTTTGATTTGGAATCACTCAGAAGGATTGCAAACTTTTTAATTCTCAGCGAATCAACAAAAGTTTTTAATGTAAGATTGAGAATATTCTCTTTTCCAACTACTGTAGGAATTTCGTTGCTGAATTTTATCAAAACATTTTGATAAGCGAACTGCTCTGGATAAAATTTCTGTGTGATAATTTTTAGTGCTTTATCTTTAGTTGACTGAAATCTAATTGCAAAAATTGTGAATAAAATAATTGCTATTATTCCCTGACTGTCTGCACCGAACAAATTGCTTAAACTATGTCCCAATCCATAAACACTTAAGAAGTAAATGGCAACAACAGTTGCAGTTGCAACACTGTAAAAAACTGTATTCATTACAACTGCACTCATATCAAGTAAATGATATTTGAAGATAGCATAAGCAAAAATTATTGGAACAAGAATAAGCAAAATTACGGGTGCATAATATTCTGGTGAGTTAAATATTGTATCAGCTAAAACAGGGGCAATTGTTGAAATATAAATCTGAATAGCGAATGACAATGCGAAGGAAAGTATAATTAATAAAATTGGTTTTCGGGCTTGTTTATCTTTCTCTTTAAAGTAAATAACGATCAATGTTATACCAGCGATACTATAAGTAATTGTATTTATAATACCCATCAGATTCTGAAATTTCCTGCTTTGCATAAAAAAATCAGGACTCATACTATACATTTCTGGCAATAAAGACATCGAATAGATAAATGCAAGGCAAGGCAACACAACAAATAATATCTTAATCCATCTTTTCTGAGCAATATTTAACGGCTTGAAGAATATCCATATGAAATAAAGAAAAGCAAATGGTAATGCAGAAACACCAATTGAAGCTACTATATAAATAATAAAACTTAATATCTGGTGTTGAGAAATGAATTCAAATAATTTAGCTGTTTGCGGAAAAAGATTAAAGAAAGTTGAAAAGACAAAGAAGACTCCAATCAGAAAAAATAATTTTTGTTGCCTTCCATCGGGTTTGGCGATAAAAACAAGAAATCCGATTACAAGCCAGAATAGTGCACTAATGTTAAAAGTAAGTGCACCAAATGCTATTAACTTTTTAATTTTAACTTTAGTCTGAAGAAGAGTTCCGTCGGGTTTTTTAACAAGATAATCTGCATACTTCCCTTCTTCAACGAGATTAAGAACACTCTGTGCAACCTGATCATTTCTGACAACATAATCGTTAATCTTTAAAAGCTGATCACCATCTCTTATTCCTGCTTGCCAGGTTACACCATCAACTTTAACACTTCTGAAAAAGTAAGCAACACTATCCGCAGATACTCTTTCTCCTAACCACAAACATTCATCATTAGAAGTTACATTTACTTTTAATGTGATATAAATATTCGTTAGTGCAATAAGTGCAAGAAATATCGTAATAAGTTTTACAATACTAACTTTATGCTTTATGATATATGCTTTAATGCGCTTCATTTTTACTTTACACTTATTATAAGCATTGTTAAATCATCAGACTGAGGAGCACCTTGAACGAATTCCTCAATTTCCTTTCTTATGCTGTTCATTGTTTCTGAAGATGAAAGCGAGCTTGTATTAATTGCAATTTGTTCTAATCTGTCCTCAGAAAATTCTTCAGCGTAAGGATTCATTGCTTCCGAAACTCCGTCAGTGAACAGAATAATTTTATCTCCGCTTTCAAGATTAATTGAATTTGAATTGTATGGCATTATAGTTTTCATTACGCCAAGAATAATTCCACCTTCTGATAATCTTATGATTTTATTCTGTCGAACAAGAATTGGCGGATTATGTCCTGCATTAACATAAGTAAGTTTCTTTTCATTATCATCAAGCAAACCCCAGAAGAATGTTATGAATCTTCCATCGGAAGTATTTTGAGTTATCAAATCATTTATCAGAGCTGTGGCAGTTGCAATGTCAATTTTTTGTTTACTGATAACCTGTAAAAATGCCTGCATATTTGCCATTAGCAGTGATGCAGGAATTCCTTTGCCCGAAACATCCGCAATTGCAATGATGTATTTACCTTCATCAACTTTAATTATATCGAAATAATCTCCGCCAACTTGTTTTGATGGAAGATTGATTGCAGCAATATCAAAATTGTTAGTCGGTGGAATTTGAGATGGTAAAAGATTCTGCTGAATATCTCTGGCAAATTCAAGCTCTTCTTCAAGCTTTTGTTTTTCAAGAGCTTCTTTAAATAATCTTCTGTTCTCAAGTGATATAATTGCCAGACTTCCAACTGAATAAATAAATTCAACATCGTAATCAGAATATTCAAGGTTGTTGACTCTTTTACCGAGTACTATCAGTCCTTTCACTTTTCCCTGAATTTGCATAGGAACAATTAAATCAATTCCTATTTCAGAAAGAGAAGGAAAAAATTTTTCAATCTTATCTCTTTCTAACGGAGAATCAATTTTCTGGTAATCATATTTTCTTAAGTTGTTCAGCAATTCATCTATCGGAAATTTTGATTCAAGAACCTGAATTGCTGAACCTTCAAAATTCAGAATGGCATATTTGGAAACGAGAAATTGTCCCATCAAAGAATAAACGAGCAAACGCGATACTTTACTTGATTCTGAGAACAAGCCAAATTCCTTACTAAGCTCAAAAAGTGAGTTTAATCTTTGAATACGGGAATCAAGTTCACGATTTACTTTTTTTAGTTCCTGAACAACAATTGAGTTCTGAATTGCTGTTGCAGCAATGTTAAGAATTGTTCTGAGAAATTCTTTATCGTCTTCTGTGTAATCTCTGCTGTTTAATTTTTCTCCGAGACAAACAAAACCAATGCAGCCAGTAGATGAACTAATCTGTTCACAAATTTTTAGATGAGCTGATTCTAAAAATGTATTCAGCTCAGTTTTAAATTTGCAGTCATCACCAATGACATTTTGGGGAAAAGATGACAATATTTCCTGAGGAATTCCCTTTGATAGTTTAATTTCAAATCCATTGTCATTCTTTAATGCAACGAGACCTCTGACAGCTAAAAATTTTCCAAGACAAGTGAGCAATAAATTATTCAGAATAAAATCAAGTTCAAGACTTGAGTTTATTACACGGCTGAATTCAATAAGTGCGGTAAGATTTCTCTTTACTCTTAAGCTATCAACTTCTGACATAATCAGGCAGTTTTTAATTTTTTAGTTAAAGATACACGGTTAAATTTTCCCGGCTCAGATTTATATTCAACATCATCCATCAGTGTTTTCATCAGATACATTCCCAAACCACCTACACGATGTTCGCGATAATATTTTTGTAAATCAGGTTCAGGAACAACATCAGGATTAAATGAAACTCCATCATCTTCAATAGTGATAGTAAAAGCAGATTTATCGAATTTTATTTCAATACGGATTTCACCATCAGGTGAATATTTGTAAGCGTGTTTAATTACATTTGTACAGGCTTCATCAACAGCAAGAATCATTTCATCAATTTGATCTTTGTTGAACCCAGCTTCCAATGCATTTGAACTTACAAAATCTCTAATCCTTGAGAGATTTTCTGTTCTGCTTTTAACTATCAGCTTTTTGGTTTTCACGATAATTACTCACTGAATTTTTTAATTGCTTCTTCTTCTGTTTTAAAGATTTCATATAGAAGAGGAAAGCCAAGAAGATCGAAAATGTTATAAACTTTGTCGCTCATTGAAGCGAGTTTTATATCGCCTTGATTTTCCCTGACTTTTTCGATGTAAGCCATAAATACTCCTAATCCTGCGGAGCTTATGTAAGCCAGATCCTGAAAGTCAACAACAATTTTGTATTTGTTTTTTTTGATAAGTTCATCAAATTTACTTTCAAGAACAGGTGCTGTATGAGCATCAAGAAAACCTTTCAGCTTAATGACACTAATATCGCCTTGTTCTTTTAATGTTGTGTTGAATTCTGCCATTGATTTATCCCTTTAATTTTTATTCCACCTTAATATAAGTAAAGTAATATCATCATACTGAGTTGAATCGTTAGTAAATAATGATATCTGAGAAATAATTTCCTGTGCAATCTGATTCACATTTTTATGAGAATGTGTTTTAATTGCATCAATAAATCTCGATTCACCAAAATCTTCATTGAATTTGTTTTTAGATTCAGTTATACCATCAGTATAAAAAATAAGTGTGTCATTTTTCTCTAAAGTAATTTTAACTTCCTCAAGATTATCCGAAAAGCTTTCAGTAAAATCCAGACCTAATGCCAAACCTTTTGGTTGATATGTGAACAATTCTCCGTCTCTTATAAGTATTGCCGGACAATGACCTGCTCTTGCGAATTCAAATTCAGATCTTGCGATATTGATTTTCCCGTATAAAGCACTTACAAAATTTTTTCTGTGTAAAGTTCTTGCCAAAATCTGATTTGCTTTGAATAATATTTCTTTCGGTGATGATAAAATTTTGGTTAATGATTCAAAAATCCCTTTCACTTCAGCCATAACGAAAGCTGCAGAAATGCCTTTTCCTGCAACATCACCAATAACAAATGAAAATTCTTCTTTTTTGTCTGTATAGAAATCATAAAAATCACCACCGACTTCAAATGCTGGAATAAAGACTGAACAAATTTGTATTTCCTTCAAATCCGGATCAGAAGCAGGCAGCAATTTCTTCTGCATTTCACGGGCAACATCAAGCTCTTTTTCCAATCTTTCTTTTTCAATGGATTCTTTAAGCAATCTGGAATTTTCCAGAGCAATCGAAGCATAATCAGAAAATGCATTTATTGCTTTTGCTTCATCTTCAAAAAACAGAAGTCCACTTTTTCTTGCAGCAATTAAATATCCTTTAATTTCAGATTGAGTTCTTAAAGGAGCGATGATAACTGAGCTAAATTGTTCGCTTAAACTGTTTTTGACTATAGTTTTTTCCAAAGAACAGATTTTGGCTTTATTCAAACTTTTACAATCTCCGGAATGAAGTAAATAATTATTTATCGCATCTACATCATTTGCCGAAATGTTTTTTTGTGAAATAGTATGAAAGTCAGAATTATTTTTCAGAACAAACCACGAAGCATCAGCTCCGCTTACTTTTCTAGTTAAATCAGTTATTGTATCAGCAAGCTCATCAAAGTCTAACACCTGATTAATTAGACTTGAAAACAAATGAAGAGAGGAAACTTCTTCAGCTTTTCTGTCAAATGCTTCCGCCGTTGGTAAATGAAACAGAACTGTGAATAGTAAAACACCGAAGTAAATTATCGCATAGGTTAAAACCAAAACAGAAAGTTTATAAAATCCAATCGAATAAGTCATTAAGGTTTTAGCGTGAAGAGTTTCAGATGAAGTGTAACCAATTAACACCGATGCAAGTATTGTAATAACCACTGAAATAATAAGCAGTTTATATTTTTCTCTTTTCGTTAAAAAAGCAATCCAAGATATGCCTAATGAGTTCTGAATAATCAACAGAATTGTTACAACCATAAAGCCAATGGAAATTGATTCGTTGAAATCTTTGAACAGTGTGAAAGAAACAGCAGAAAGTATTCCAAAAATAATCAGTAATCGAAAGTAGATTGGATTAAATTTTGTCCTTCGGGAGAAATAAAATTCTTTCAGTACAACAAATACAGCAGCTGTTCCGAAAGCAAAAAGAAAGAGATAAACTGTGCCGATTAAATTTGAGGTAAAACTAAAAATAGAAATTTCAGAATTTAACTTTTGAATTAGTTGGTCCATAAACATCTGAGCAAACCAGATAGTCATCAGTAAAATTCCCAGCAAAGAGGCAACAGCAAATGTCAGACTTAGAAATGATATTTTATTTTTTCTGATATATTCTTTTATCTGAACGGTCAAAGAAAAAAGTAATATAAGAGTAACAATATCCTGAGTGAAAAGAATTAATTTTGAATTACTACCGCCCCAGAAGGTAATAACTGCAAATAAAAGCAGTAAAGAAAGCAGACTAATTGTGAGATGAATATTTTTATGTAATCTGTACAGGTACATTCATATTTATTTCTTGTTCAGTTGAAAATTAAACTAAACAAGTCAAAAGGCAAAGGAATGTATTAAGAGCGGCTTTAAATTAAATGAGTGGTTGAATTAAAGGATTACCGGTAACGCAGATTTTATATTTCAATCTGCTCTTCGAGTAATTTTATAATCTCTTCATATTCTTCAATCTTCTGACGATTGTTAAGATTTTGTAAATCCTGTCTGAATTTCTCAATCTCTTTTCTTAATTGTTCAATTTGTCGCCTTAATTCTTCATTCTGTTTGATTATTAGACTATCGACCATTGTTTTAACTTCATTTGCTGAAGAATCATTATAAATTCTTTTTGACGATTGTCTTTTCTTATTGTTGATTTCAATCCTTTTATTGTTCTCTTCAATTACAGAATCAATATTCACTTCCCTGTTTCTTAAGGATGTATTAAGGGTGCCTTCTTTCTTAATCACAAAATTTCTTGTTTCCGGAACTTCAGGCAACTCAGGAGAACCAACACTAACAACCGTGAAGTTTCTTGTTGCTTCACTTATAATTGAAGCAATTGAATCAAAGTTTGGTAAATCAACTTCAGGAATATTTACTTCCTGCAGATGAATCTGAACACCATTGTTGTGAACAAAAACTTTAAAGTTCTTATCCGATTTTATTTTATCTTTCAAACCTGCCAGAGAACTATCAATCTTAAAGTTGAATACTAACTGCCGTTTTTTCTTTTCATCTGCAACCTGTTTCATTTCTTCAGCAACTTTTTTCATTTCACTATTTAATTGAGCCATATCAAAATTCAACTCTGCAGAAAAAACGGTATCAGGTGTACAGATAATAAAATCTTTGGGAGAAGTAGTATTAACTCTTTCAAGCCAGACTATATTTTTATCAAATGAAGGTATATTTCCAACCGGAGCAATTTTCTGAAAGTTTTCATTTCCGTGTTTTCGTGCAAACGAAAGAATATCAGCAAGAACAGCTTTTCTGAGATTCCAAATGTTTGGATTTATTGCAATTGCGTTTTTATCACTTACTAATACCTGTGCGGATATTTTTTCTGAATATACTTTTAATAATGAATCCATCTGCTTTTGTTCTGATTCATTCAATTCAAGTGCAGCAACAAAGTTCTGAAGATTGTTCTGTTCTTTCTTTTCGGTGTTCTGCCGTATTTCAAAAAATTCTTTTCCCGTTTGGTCGTAACTCAACTTTAATGTCTGAGAATTTGAAGGATCGAGCGGAAGTTCTTCATAAAGTGCAAAGTTAAAAATATCTTCACTGGTAAGATTAGCTGCATAGAGCAATGGCTTTAAATTGGATTTGTAAAAATCTGCAAGGTTTCCTTTCTGTTGTTCTATAATATTCATTAAGAATGAAGGATTAAGACTCAAAACAAAAATCAGAGCAACAGCTAATGAAGTAAAGGTGAATGCCGGAATCCATTTTTTAATTTTTTCTGACTTACTCTCAGATGAATTAAGTGAAGCCATTAATCTTGCTTCGAAGTAATAAGATTCTGTAAGATCAGGTTTAGCTTCTGAGGTAATAGCTTTTAATTTTTTTAGTTCATCCAGCTTGCGCTGAAGTTCAAGCGATGATTTAATTTTTTCCTCGATGTAGATTTTTTCTTTTGGAGAAAGTTCACCATCGAGATAAGCTGAAAGCATTTCAATTTCGTATCTGTTATTCTTCATACAAACAACTCCTTTTCAAGTGGTTCAAGAATTTTCTTCAAAGCTTCTCTTGCTCTGAAAATTCTTGATTTAACAGTTCCAATTTCACAATTAAGTGTTTCAGCAATTTCCTGATAACTAAATCCTTCCATATCTCTTAGCACGAGCGGAATTCTTAATTTATCCGGTAATTTGCTGATTGCATTTCTGACAATTTCTTTAATATCAGGATCTTCATTAATTCTGAATGCAGCAATATCTTCTTCTTCATCTTTAATTGGCGAAAATATCTTTCTGACATTTTTCTTTCTTAAGTAGTCTTTACATTTATTTACCGTAATTCTGTAGAGCCAGGTTGTAAACTGAGATTCAAACCTGAAGTGTTTAAGATTCTTGAAAACAGTAATAAATACATCCTGTGCAATATCGTCAATTACATCAGGCTCCATCAAAGTTAGATAGATGATATTTCTAACTTTTTCTTTATGCCGGTTTACAAGAACTTTAAATGCATTATCATCACCATCAATAAACTGTTTAATTAACGAAAAATCGTCATCGAGAGTTAATATTTTTGGTTGTTCCATATCTTCTTTTTTATTGTCAGAATTCATAAGCTTTAGACGAGGTTTTATTTTAGTTGTTCCTAAAATACACTACAAAAATAAAAAGACTCGGTTAAAATGATGATTGGCAAATAAATATGATAAAACTTACTTGCATGAGTAAGCCTGCTTCTTTAATTTCACACAAACATTTTTTGGAGATTATCTATGAAAATTAAAACTTATGAAAAGTACAATGCAGTTGTTGTTGAGCTTAAAGGTGATGTTATGGGCGGAGACGACACAAAAGATTTTAATGAGCTTTTACACAAACTGATTGATGAAGGGAAGAAAAATGTTGTTGTTGATCTTGCCGGGGTAAAATTTATGAACAGCTCTGGTTTAGGAATGTTAATCAGCGGATTAACAACAATGAAAAAGGAGAATGGAAATCTTAAGCTTGCTAATGTTGGTGATAAGATTGAAAGTCTTCTGATAATTACAAAGCTTATCACAATATTCGAAACCTACGAATCAGTTGAAGACGCAGTCAAAAGCTTTTAATAAAAAAATTAATTAAAACTCCGGCTCAAAACCGGAGTTTTATTATGTTCAACCAATCCCATCTTAACAGGAATTCAAATGAGTGCAACCGTTCTAGTCGGCTCGCAGTGGGGCGATGAAGGTAAAGGTAAAATTGTAGATATTCTAAGTGAAAATTTTGATATCGTTGCTCGCTATCAGGGAGGAGCAAATGCCGGTCATACAGTTATGATTGGTGAAAAACAATATATCCTTCATCTCATTCCTTCTGGAATATTAAGAGAAAATGTAATTTGTGTAATTGGTAATGGAGTTGTAATTGACCCGCAAGCATTACTCGAAGAAATTGCATTACTTGAATCTCACGGAATTAGTGTAGATGGAAGATTATTCATCAGTCAGAATGCACACCTGATAATGCCTTACCATAAACTTCTTGATTCAATAAGTGAATTGGGAGAACAAAAAATCGGGACAACAGGCAGAGGTATTGGTCCCTGTTATATTGATAAATATGCCCGCAAAGGAATTCGAATAGTTGATTTATTGAATCGTGCTGAACTGGAAAAGAAAATCAGAATGAATTTAAAAGAAAAAAATGATTTGCTACAGAAAATTTATTCTCACGAAGGTTTAGATGTTGAAGTAATAGTTAAACAATATCTCGAATTCGACAAAGCAATAGATAAATACATTAAAGATGTTCCCGCATTCTTAAATCAGGCATTGGACGAAGGAAAATCTGTGCTGCTTGAAGGTGCACAAGGAACTTTTCTTGATGTTGACCATGGTACTTATCCTTTTGTTACTTCAAGTAACCCAACTTCTGGAGGAGCTTGCACAGGCACAGGCATTCCTCCGACAAGAATAGATTCAGTTATTGGAATTGTTAAAGCATATACAACGCGAGTTGGGAATGGTCCTTTCCCTACTGAATTAACTGATGAAGAAGGTGAAAAGCTGAGACAAATTGGTGCTGAATTCGGAGCCACAACCGGACGTCCACGACGCTGTGGTTGGTTTGATGCATTTCTAGTTTCTTATTCTAAAATGATAAATGGAATTACCTCAGCTGCAGTTACCAAACTCGATGTACTCAGCAACTATGAAAAAATTAAAGTATGTGTTGGTTATGAGTTAAACGGTAAAAGATTAAAAACATTTCCCACAAATGTTGAACAGCTAAATAATGTAACTCCAATTTATGAAGAAGTTGATGGTTGGATGGAAGATATCACTTCCTGTACTTCTTATGAAGATTTACCTTCCAAAACAAAAGATTATTTAAACTTTATAGCTAAACATTCAGGAATAAATATCAGTATTGTATCTGTTGGTCCGAAAAGAAAACAAACTTTTTGGGTTGAAAGATAAAATTTTTATTCAGTGGATTTTTATTCGGCTGGATTTTGCAGTAATATCTTCAGAATTTTGATAAAAAGAGAAATCAATTTATGAAAATGTCAGGCGGACCTGCCTCTGTAAATCTCAAATTCATTCTGATAATTTTTGCACTTATAATTGCTTTCGGAACACTCTACTACACTAATCAGCTTGTAGTAAAATTGCAGGAGAAAGAGCGGCAAATAGTTGAACTATATGCAAAAGGAATTGAATACATTGCCAACACAGATAATCCTGATGCAGATATAACTTTTCTTTTTGATAATATCATAAAGCCAATTGACTTTCCTCTAATTCTCACTGATAAAAACGATAATATAAATCTCGATAACAAAACAGATTTTCGTAACATTCAACTGGACACTACTCTTTCAAGAGCAGAACAGGAAAAGCTTCTTTATAAAATGCTGAAAGAAATGGATGAGATTCATCCTCCGATTAATATTACTTATGCTGATACTCTTATTCTAACACGAATACATTATGGTGATTCGGAATTAATAAAACAGCTTCAGTTTTATCCTTATCTTCAGATTGGAATTGCTGCTCTGTTTATACTTCTTGGTTATATTGGATTTAGTTACATCAAAAGATCAGAGCAAAGTAATATTTGGGTTGGAATGGCTAAAGAAACTGCACATCAGTTTGGAACTCCGATTTCAAGTTTGATGGGCTGGCTTGAAATGCTTAAGATTAATTACAACGATCCAAATAAAGTACTCGACATAGCAGAAGAAATTTCAAATGATGTTGAAAAGTTGAATAAGATAACAATCCGTTTTTCAAAAATTGGTAGCAAACCTGACTTAAAACCACAAAATTTGTTTGAGGAAGTAACGAAAGTAACAGATTATTTTAACAGAAGACTTCCTCAAACAGGTAAAACTGTGGAGTTAAATATCAGTGGGGATAAAAATCTTTGTGCAATGATTAATTCTGATTTATTCGAATGGGTAATTGAAAATCTTATTAAAAATGCTCTCGATGCAATTGAAGATAAAAATGGAATAATCTCAATCGAAATTTTGGAAAGCAAAAAGTTTGCAGAAGTTGAAGTAACCGATAACGGAAAAGGAATAGACTTAAAGAGAAGAAAAGATGTTTTCCGTCCTGGTTACAGTACTAAAAAGCGCGGCTGGGGTTTAGGACTAAGTTTATCAAAAAGAATAATAGAAGGATATCACGGAGGAAAAATATTTGTTAAATCTTCTATTCCAGGCGAAGGAACAACTTTCAAAATTCAATTGAAGAAATGCTGAGTTTTAACTCATCTCCAACATTCTTTCAATTGGTTTAAGAGCTTTCAATCTTAATTCTTCATCAAGAACAATCTCCGGAAATTTGTTTTTCATACACATATATACTTTTTCTATAGTGTTTAATTTCATATATGGACATTCATTACAGGAACAAGACTCATCCTGAGGAGGAGCAGGAATAAAAATCTTTTCCGGGCAAACTTTTTTCATCTGGTGAATTATTCCTGTTTCAGTTGCGACGATGTAACTATTAGCAGAATCTTCCTGAACAAATTTTAACAACTTGCTTGTCGAGCCAATAAAATCAGCGTACATTAAAACAGGTTCTTCACATTCGGGATGAGCAATAAGCTTTGCTTCAGGATAACGAACTTTTAATTCAAGAATTTTCCTTTCGCTAAAAGTTTCGTGAACGATGCAGCTTCCATCCCAGAGAAGCATTTCCCTTCCGGTTTTTTTAATAAGGTACTTTCCAAGATTTCTATCGGGTGAAAATAATATTGGTTTTTCTGGTGGTATCTGATTAATAATTTTTTCTGCATTGCTTGAAGTACAAATTATATCGCTGAGTGCTTTTACTTCAGCAGTACAGTTTATGTAAGTAATAGCAATATGTTCAGGATGAGCTTCTCTGAATTTTCTGAATTCATCTGAGGGACAACCTTCTGCCAGCGAACAACTTGCTTCAAGATCCGGAATTAAAACCAACTTATTAGGATTAAGAATTTTTGCAGTTTCAGCCATAAAATGAACTCCGGCAAAAACAATAACATCAGCATCTGTTGATTTAGCTTTTCTGGCAAGTTCAAGACTATCACCAACAAAATCTGCAATATCCTGAATCTCTGATTCCTGATAGTAATGAGCCAGCAAAACAGCATTCAACTGTTTTTTAAGTTTCAAAATTTCTTCTTTCAGGTCTAAATCCTTGTTAACCAGTAATTCAGTCATTTTTTAATCTCCTTTCACATAAATTCGATCGGTAAAAAGTTAAAAATACCTGTAAATATTTCCAGAATATGGATTTTTCGTTAAAAAAATTAACAAAATCAACCAAAAGAAAAAGCGAAATAAGTGGCACCAAGCTTGTCATTTATTAGACGAAATAGTTTAAGCATAGCATCCCTCCAAAAATGACACACGAAACTGTTGGATGTCGCCCTCACCATCCAACAGTTTTCTTTTTAAACCGTTCCAATTATTTCAAATAACTTATTTAATGCATATTTGATGATTTTCTCACTAACATGAAAATCAATAAAAATTTCTCCAGGTTTTGAAGCAAGTACCAACTGAATCTTCCCTTGAGAAGATTTTTTATCCGATTTCATAAACTTTATTATTTCGCTTCTATCGGCCTTAACAATTTCCTTATTCAGCGGTAAGAAATAAAAGTCTGTCAAATACTTGTTCAAATCATTTTTGTTTATCAGCCCAACTTTTTCAGAAACGATTAACGAAGCAAAAATACCTGCAATTACTGCCTCACCATGTTTAATTCTAAAATTTATTGTTGATTCGAAGGCATGGGCAAAAGTATGACCAAGGTTAAGAATTTTTCTTAAACCGGATTTTTCCTGTTCATCATTTTCGACCACTGCAGCTTTTAGCTTAATGCATTTTGCAATAAGTTCTTCATCAAATTGATTTTGATTTAAAATAGCTTTAAGTCCATCCCTTATGAGGAGATAATTTTCTTCATCAGAGAGAAAAGCATATTTGAATATTTCTCCAGCGCCAGAGTAAATTTCCTTATTTGGAAGCGTTGACAGGAATGAAATATCAACATAAACTTTTTGTGGTTGATAAAATGAGCCAATCAGATTTTTTACTTTTGAATAATTAACTCCGGTTTTCCCTCCAACGGAGCTATCAACCATTGAAAGAAGAGTTGTTGGAATCTGATAATAATCAATTCCTCTCATAAATGTTGCAGCGGCAAAACCAGTTACATCTCCAACAATTCCACCTCCGATTGCTACAAGCGAATCTCGTCTTGAAAAATTATTCTTAAGTAAAATATCATAAATTTTTTGAACTGAGTTCAAAGTCTTATTCTTTTCCGTCGAGTGGAAAATATGGGTTAATGAGGAATTACTTTGTTTAACTAACTCATCAAGTTTAGACTTATGAAGCCGATAAACATTTTTATCTAAAACAAACAACTTTTTACCGTCACTTTTTCGATGCTCAGAAGCGAACTCTTTGATAGAATTATTTCCGATAATCACTTTATAATTTTTACTTTGAGTTCTGATTTCAATTTTCTTCAATCTTAAAATCCTTTCGTAAAATTTTAACAAGATGATCTACAGTAATTCCAATCGGTTTATTGTCAGTATTGATTTTCATATCTGCCTGATTATAATATTTTAATCTTCTGCTCAAAATTGTAGTAATTCGGTTTATAAATTCTTCTTTTGTCGGTTCGTGATCATCAAAAAGCAATGCCGGACGGTCTCGCTTAAATCTCAATCTTTTATAAGCAGCTTCGGGAGAAGTTTCTAGATAAACTAATATTCCGTTATCCTTCATCATTTTTAAGTTCTCTTCATTTTCAATTGTTCCACCTCCTAATGAAATCACATACTTATTAAGTGCAGTAAGTTCTCTTAAAGTTTGAGTTTCAAGTTCACGAAAAAATTTTTCTCCCTCTTCACGAAAAATATCAACAATCTTTTTGCTGGTTTTTTTTTCAATCACTCTATCCAGATCCAGGAAATCCCAACCAATTGTATTAGCCAGAATTGGTCCGATTGTGCTTTTTCCTGAAGCCATAAATCCAGTAAGAAAAATTAAATTCTTTTTCATAACATAATTTTTAGTTGAGCTTAAATTAAGAAAAAGTTTTAGAAAATTTTTACCATTGGTGATTCTTTAGAAAAATTATCAACAAGAGTATATCTGTCCAAAATAAATTGAACTCACTCTAGTCTCTCTCTTTCACATAGTGATGGCTATGCCAAAAAAGAGAGAGACTTACCGTAAATAAAACGACATATTATTACGTTCTGTCAGAATATTAACATTAAGTCATAGGTTTTAATTAGTCCTTCTCTTTGTAAGAGAAGGGTTGGGATGAGTTCTCAAATTGTCTAAAATCATTAGAATATTTTAATTATTCTAAAGAATTTTTTATTTAATAATTTATTTTGGACACTACTGAACAAGAGAGGAAATGACAAACTGTGATGTAACTGATTAAAACGAGTAACTTACACCCAACATAAACACAGCACCATTCACACTAATTTTTGAATCGAATGTATCCTGCAGAATTGTGATTGTGTTACCTTTGTAATTGACGTTTGTGTTATTGTATTTACTTTTCACCTTTATTTCAGGTGCACGAAATTTCATTTGCAATCTGACACCGATATTTTCGGTGAGAAGATATTCCATTCCAGCTCCAACCTGAATTCCGACTACCGGTTTAGTTTCAACATTTGAAATTTCTGTATCTCCAAATTTTCTTGTATGAGTAGCATAATAAAATCCTAATCCACCACCCATATTAAACTTGAATGATTCGGTTGAAAATGGCAAAATATGATAAACAGAAAGTTCAACTGGAATAAAAATAAATCCATCTTCACTTTCAAGCTGAATAATCTGACTGCCTGCTAATACAGTAAGAAAATTTCCTTTCTGACTTTTTTTGTCAAACTCTGAACTTAAACCAATTACTACTGCATCACTTAATTTATATCTGATTTCAATAGCAGGTGAAAAAATATCTTTAAGTTCAAATGACTGATTTCTTAAAAAGATATCGCTTGAGTTTGGATTGAGAAACAATTCAGCTGATGTCACATAAACAGAACTAACACAAATATTGAATTGTGTATTCTGATATTGTGGGAAAGCTGAAAATGATAAAAATCCAACAACGAAAAGAATTTTTAAATATTGATTTTTCATTAATACAATTTTCATATTTTCATTTAAAATAAAAAACCCCCAAATACTAACCTTAGTATTCGGGGGCAAAAATCAGAACTAAAAATTAATATCCAAAAAACATAGGTCTGTTATCAACAATCTTTGCTTCTTTTTTCATTTGCTCAAGCCATTCGTTAATAAATCTGGCTTTCTTTTCATTGAGTATTTGCATTTTAATTGTGGATGCCTGAGCAGAATATGCATCTTTATCAAATGGAGTTTTCTTTGTTAACTTCATAACATAATAACCGCGCATACCTTTGAATGGCTCTGTGGTCTTTCCAACTTCAAGTGACTGAGCTTTGTTTATAAATGCATAATCTCTGCCTAAATTAGGAATTGTACCTTGTGCAGTAAACGGACCAGTTTGTTGCACAGTCAAATCTGGTCTAACCTGAGGAATTTTGTATAAATCACCACCGGCTTTCGAATAAACTTCTTTGGCAACTTTTTCAAGCTTTTCAAATTTCTTCTCGCGAATCACAGCAGGTTTCATAGAGTTCTTTACTTCTTCAAAAGGAGTATAACGTTCTCCATAGGCTTCAGCAATCCTTACAACAACATATCCGCTTGGTGTTTTAAATGGTGGACTGATTGTATTAACACTATTTTCAAAAGAATATTTGACTAAAAATTTATTCGGTCCAATTCCCGGAACAGAAACAGATTGTTCACTGAATAATGGAGTTTCTCTTATTTCATATCCCATCAGTTTTGATTCGCTTTCAAAACCATTTTTGTTAGCAAGAAAAGAAAAATCATTTGCCTGATTGTAAATTCTATCTTTAGTTGTAGCAGATTGTTTAACCTGAATTGAAAGACGTTCAACTACAAATTTACTGTTGGTTTTATCAGTTACTTTAATTATGTGATATCCATAAGATGTTTTAACAGGTTTCTGAATTTCACCAACTTTACCATTGAATACAGCTTCTTCAAATTCTTTTACCATCATACCTTTCGTGAAATAGCCGAGATCGCCGCCATTTTTACCACTTCCGGGGTCAGCTGATAATTCTGTTGCAAGCTTAGCAAAATCTTCTCCTGCCAGCAATCTTTGATAAACTTTGTTTGCTTCTTCAAGATTCTTTTCATCACTACCATATTGATTAATCAGGATGTGTGAAGCTCTTGCAAACTCGTCTTTACTGCTTACTTTTCCAAGAAATTTGTAAAGCGTATATCCTTGCGGAGCGGCAACAGGACCAATTACATCACCCGGATTAGCGTTGTTTAATAATTTTAGAGCTTCAGAGGTAAAATATTGAACAGAAAGTGTATCGCGTGAATATGGAATTTCCGAATATATCTCTACCATCTCTTTAAAGTCAGCACCTTCTTCCTTAATCTTTCTTAAAATATTTTCAAGATTTTTTCTGACGAGATTTGTATCATCTGCTGATGGAACATTTGGGAATAAAACGAATTGCAATTTTCTCTGAGGAGGTTGTTTGTACAAATTAATATTTTTATCATAATAAGCTTTCAGGTCTGCATCTGTGATTTGAATTTCTGACTCCGGAACTGAATTCACATCGAATAAAACATAATCAGCTTCCATCGTAATGTTCTGATCAATAAATTTTTGTTTAACTTCATCTTCAGTTACAACTATACCAGCAAGAAGCAAGCTTTGCAGTTTCTGTGTAAGCCGCTGCTGTCTGACAAATTCTTCTGCCTGAACAAGAGCTTCTTTATTTCTGGGATCGAATATTGCCTGTTCATAAAGCTGACGATTAAAATTACCAAGTGAGTCAACGAAGTTCTGTTTCAGAAAATCAGGTGGATTTTCACCAAGAATAATTTCTTTGATTTCATCATCAGAAACTGTTATGCCGAATTTTTCAACTGCTTGTTCTATCAATGTTTGATTAACAATTGATTCCCAAACCTGATCACGAATCTGCTCTAGCTGGCTCTCATCAACATCCTGACCAGTTTGAGCTTTTAGATTTTCAAGCTGTCGATCAAGTGCAGTTTGAAATTCCTGATAAGAAATCTCTTTCCCATTAATTTTTCCGATATAATTAGTCTTTCCGCCCAAAGCTTCAAGAACATTTGAATCAGAAATAACCATAAATAAAACAAAAAGAGCACCTACTGTAATTATGAACGCAGGAGCTAAACTTCTCATTCTGGCCATCATTGGCATAGTAAAATAATCTCCGAAATTTGTTAAAGTCTTTAATTTTAAGTGGCTAAAAATAGACTATAAGCGCTTAAAAAACAATTAAATGAGCTTATTGAAATTTGCTTTTACGGTAATTCGGGCAAATTTAAAAATATTTGATTTTATGCCATTTCAAGACTAATTTTTAAGAAACAATTTTTAAGGTTAACTGCGTGAATACTACAAATATTGATTTTCTTAAAAACATTCCAATTTTTTCAGATTTAGACGATGAAACTCTCCAGAAAATTTATAAATCTGGGTTATTGCAAAACTTCCGAAAAAATTCCGTGATACTTTCTGAAGAAGATGCAGGAAGTGCAATGTTTTTTATAGTAGAAGGAAAAGTTAAAGTCTCTCGCTCAAGCGGCGATGGAAAGGAAGTGATACTTGCAATCCTGAATGAATCTGATTTTTTTGGAGAGATGGCAATTCTGGATGGAATGACTCGTTCTGCAACTGTTACAGCAGTTGAAGATTCAAAGCTGTTTATTATTCAGCGAGCAGAATTTTTAGAACTGCTCAGAAACTTTCCCGATGTTTCAATCGCTTTACTTCAGGAACTTTCGAGAAGACTTCGCGCTGCAACAATGAAAATTAAAGCTCTGTCTTTGAAAGATGCTGAAGGAAAAGTTGCAACGGTATTGCTTCAAATTGCTGATGAAGTTGGTAAAATCAGACAAGGAATTGTTGAAATTGAAGATTTGCCATATCAGCAGGAGCTCGCAAATATGGCCGGCACATCAAGAGAAACTATTTCAAGAACTTTGCATTCATTTGCAAAGAAAGGGATGATTGAACTTGAGGGCTCTAAAGTTAAGATTTTGGATTATGAGAAGTTCAAAGAATTATATGGTCAATAAACGATGCTGAGAAAAGCTGATTTACATATGCACACAAAGCATTCTGATGGCGCTCATCCTACTGAAGAAGTTATTTTGATGGCAAAGGAACGCGGATTGGAAATTATAAGTATTACAGATCACGATAACATTTCAGCAATAAAAGAAGCAATAGAAATCGGAAAGTTTTATGGTATTGAAGTAATTCCTGGTTTAGAAATCAGCTCTGACATCAGAGACCATGAAGTTCATATACTTGCTTACTTTTTTAATCCTGACAGTAAAGAGCTCGAAGAATATCTAAAATTTTTCAGAGCAGAAAGAATTAAAAGAGCAACAAGAATAATTGCAAAACTTAACCTGCTCGGATTTTCCATTACCATTGAAGATGTTCTTGAAAAAGCTGGTGATTCCGCAGTCGGTAGACCACACATAGCTCAGGCAATGGTTCAAAGACAAATTGTCTCAAACTATTATGAAGCGTTTTACAAATTCATCGGAAATGGCTGTCCTGCTTACGAAAAGAAAATTCATCTCTCACCTAAAAGTGCCTTTAAAATAATCAGTGATTCTGGTGGATTATCCTTCATAGCACATCCTAACAATATGCCCGATGTTATATTGAAGGAATTGATTGAAGATGGTGTAGATGGTATTGAAGTTATTCATCCATCACATTTACCAAATCAGGTTAAACATTTCAAAGGAATCGTGAGCGAATTCTTTTTGCTTGAAAGTGGTGGTTCTGATTTTCACGGCGGTGACAGAAATGACTATTCAAATTTTGGTAAATACTACACCAACTCACTTAAAGTTGATGCAATGCGAAATCATTTATTAAGAAATACAGCATAACAATGAAAATTATTGAAGGTAAATATTCAGCAGCAGGGAAAAAGTTTGCAATAATTTTAAGTCGTTTCAATGATTATATTGGCGAAAATCTTTTGAAGGGAGCAATTGAATGTTTTGAAAAGCATGGTGTAACAAGAGATAATCTTGATATAGTAAAAGTACCAGGTGCATTTGAAATCCCTGTAACAGCCGATAAACTTGCATCAACAAAAAAATATTCTGCAATTGTTTGTCTTGGAGTAATTATAAGAGGTGCAACACCACATTTTGATTTTGTAGCTTCTGCGGCAAGTAATGGAATTGCTCAGGTTGGGATTAAACATTCTCTTCCGGTAATATTCGGAGTTTTAACTACAGACACAATTGAACAAGCAATTGAAAGAGCAGGAACAAAAGCCGGAAATAAAGGTTGGGACGCTGCATTAACAGCTTTAGAAATGTCAGATTTATTCAAACAAATTTAGGAAAAATTTTATCGCTTCAATTATTTACCTTCTATTTTAACTTTGACTAACAAAAACGGATTCATAACGCACCTTGTCACTGCTCTAACAACTAAAGGAAAAACAGAAATGAAAAAAATCATTTTTTCTCTGATTATATTTTCTTCTCTTCAAATATTCCCTCAAATTTTTTCTAATTGGAAAAATTATTCTGATATGAAGAGCATCAGAAGCATTGTAACATCGGGCAATGAACTTTGGGCTGCATCAACAGGTGGAGTTTTCAGTTATAATTTTACTTCTTCAGAATACAGAACTTTTAGCAAAGCTGAAGGTTTATTCGGAACAAATATTAATGCAGTAACAATTGATAGTTACGGAAAAATCTGGTTCGGCAGTGCAAATGGGCTGATTGATGTTTACAATCCTGAAACTAATTCTTTCAGCACAATTCGCGATATTTTTAATTCCGATAAAACCAATAAAGGAATCAATAGCTTCAAAGTAAAAGGCGATACGATTTTTGCGGCTACAGATTATGGAATTTCTCTGATTGATTCTAAATCATTCTTCTTCTATGATACTTATTTTAAGTTCGGAACTTTTTCATCAAACATCAAAGTCAGTAAAATTTATTTAGGAAATTTGATCTATGTTGCAACTGAATCAGGAGTAGCAGTTCAAAAACCTGGTACAACAAATTTATCAGCGCCAGAATCGTGGAATGTTTATAATCTTTCAAACGGACTTCCATCTTTGCGAATTTCTGATATTACAATTTTTGGCGAAAAACTTCTTGCAGCATCTGATAAGGGAGTTTCAGTATTTGATGAGACAAATTCCACCTGGTCTTCATTCATACCTTCATTAAATAATACTTCCATTTTGAATATGATTGTTGTGCAGGAAAAACTTTATCTTCTTACACAGAACAAAGTATTTGAATATTCTAACTCAACTTTGAATGAGCTTTATTCATCTTCATTAGAATTTAAAAATTTATCCTACTCAACTGATAAAGGCCTGCTGATTGCTTCATCAAACGGAGTTTTATCTTTAAACGATAATAAAACTTATTTCCCTAATGGACCTTTTGTCAATCAATTTCCTCAATTAGCTGTTGATGTTAATGGCGTTTTATGGACTTCAACCGGAAATGATGTTACCGGAAAAGGTATTCAGAAATTTGATGGAAATGTTTGGTCAATCTATAATACAACAGAAAATCCTGAATTACCAAGTAATTCTTTTTATTCAATTTACGCTGCACCTGATGGAAAAGTTTTTTCAGGAAATTGGGGAAAAGGCTTCGTAAAAATTGATGGGAATAAAATTACAAGATTTGATGCATCAAATACTCCAATTGTCGGAATTCCGCAGGACGGAAATTTTGTTGTTATTTCCGGATTTGGTTATGATTCAAAAAATAATTTATGGATCTTGAACTACGATGCCGGTGATAAAAACAATTTAGCAATGTTAACACCTGATAGTAGCTGGTTCTTATTTCAAATTCCTGCTCAACAGAATATTGTCGTCTCGAAAAATGTAAACCTGGTTATTGACCAGTATGATACGAAATGGTTTAACTCTCTCGGAAACACAGTTGCACTATTTTATTTCAACGAGAATAAAACATATCAGAATCCTAATGATGATAAAAGCGGAATCATTACAACATCAAATGGATTGAATAGCAGTGATATTACAGCAATTCAAATTGATAAAAGAGGAGATGTTTGGATTGGATCAAATCGCGGTGTAAATATTATCACTAATACATCAACAATTGTAAATAATACAAATCCACAGTTAAGAATTACATCAGTATTTGCTTTAAGACAGCAAAGCATAACAGCAATTGCTGTTGATCCTTTAAATCAGAAATGGATTGGCACTAACGAAGGATTAGTGTTAGTAAGTTCTGATGGTTTAAGAGTTATTGCAAATTTAAATTCTAAAAATTCACCATTGCTCGATGACAGAATCGAAAGTCTTGCAATTGATGAAAAGACAGGAAAAGTTTTTGTCGGAACTAAATTCGGTTTAAATACTTTTGAAACACCTTCAATCAAACCGGTTGACAGTTTTTCAGGTTTATCAATTTATCCCAGTCCATTTGTTATATCTGATGGAAGTCAGTTAGTTACAATTGATGGATTAATAAAAGACAGCGAGATTAAAATCATAACAGTTTCAGGAAAGCTGGTAAGAAAACTTGAAACTCCGGGCGGAAGAGTTGCCTACTGGGATGGAAGAGATGATGATGGAAACCTTGTCAATTCAGGTATTTACATTGTTGTAGCATCAGACAGAGAAGCAAATAGTGTTGAAACCGGAAAGATTGCTGTATTAAGAAAATAATTTTTTATGATTGATCTAATTAATGTTTCACTTCAGTTTAACGGAAAATATCTTTTTAAGGATGTCAATTATAAAATCTCATCCGGCGATAAAATTTCTTTAGTTGGAGCCAACGGAACCGGAAAATCTTCACTACTGAAAATTATCACTGGTGAAATTGAACCTGAAAGCGGAACGATTCAGAGACAAAAAAATATTTCAATCGGATACCTTCCGCAGGAAAATGTAACACACGCCAACAAGACACTTCTTGAAGAAGCTACTTCAGCACTGAGTGACATTATTAAATTACAGGAAAAAGAAGCGGAGCTGCAGAAAGATCTCTCGAAAGAAAATTTATCTGATGATGAACGTGATGATTTAATTCATCAACTCGGTGAAGTCCACCTAAGATTAGTTGAATTGGATTCATATTCTGCAAATGCAAAAGTTGAAAAAGTATTAAAAGGTCTTGGATTCGAAGAAGAGGATTTTGACAGACCTACTGAAACATTTTCAGGTGGTTGGCAGATGAGAATTGCTCTTGCAAAAATTTTAATCTCACAAAATGATATTCTTTTAATGGACGAACCAACAAATCATCTTGATATTGATTCACTTAACTGGTTGATAAGTTTTCTTAAATCATATCGCGGTGCTTTGGTTGTTGTATCACACGATAAAAATTTTGTTAATCAGGTTACTGATAAAACTCTCGAAATTTATCTCGGAAAATTTTATACATTCAAAGGTGATTTTGATTCTTATCTCAAATTCAAAGAAGAACGCGACGCACAGGCAATTCATCAATATGAGCTTCAACAAAAAAAGATAAAAGAAACTGAAAGGTTCATTGAGCGATTCAGATATAAAGCAACAAAAGCCCGTCAGGTTCAAAGCAGAATAAAACAGCTCGAAAAACTTGAATTGGTAGAATTACCGGAATCGAAAAATGAAATCGATATAAAATTTCCAACTCCGATTCAAAGCGGAAGAATACCAATTCAGTTGAATGGAATTTCTAAAAGTTACGGTCAAAAAACTGTTCTGAAGAATGTGGATTTAACGATTGAGCGTGGAGATAAGATTGCATTTGTTGGTCCAAATGGTGCCGGAAAAACTACTCTCGCAAAAATCATAGCAGGTGTTTTGAAACCCGATTCAGGTGAAAGAATTATCGGACACAATACTTTCGTTTCTCATTATGCTCAGGATGTTGCTGATAATCTTGATCCTGAACTTGATGTATTGGATTCAGTTTATGGAATAAACGAAGAGAAAACCGTTGGTGAACTTCGGTCACTGCTTGGTTCATTTCTTTTTTCAGGCGATGATGTTTTTAAAAAAGTGGGCGTTCTTTCTGGTGGTGAAAAAAGTCGTGTTGCTCTCTGCAAAATTCTTCTTACAAAGGCTAATCTCATTATTCTTGATGAACCTACAAACCATCTTGATATAAGTTCAAAAAAAATATTGCAGAAAGCTTTGATTGATTTTCCCGGTTCACTTGTTATTGTTTCGCACGATGTTGATTTTCTAAGACCGATTATCAATAAAGTTCTTGATATAAGAAAGTCAGGAATAAGGATATTTAACGGAGATATTGATTACTATCTTTACAAAAGGAATGAGCTATTCGAAGAAGAGAACAATTACTTAAATAAATCTGATAATTCAATAAATAAAAATTCTACCAGGGATTCGGCTTCGCGCAAGGAGCAGAAAAGATTAGAAGCAGAATTAAGACAAAAAAAATATCAGGCAACTAAAGGCTTGACAAAGGAAATTGAAAAAATTGAGAAGCAAATCAGTCTTCTTGAAGATGAACACAAAACAATTCAAACAAAACTTGCCGATCCGGATTTTTATAACAATCCCGAAGAAGTAAAACAAACAAACAAAAGATTTAAAGAAGTAGAAAAAGAACTTGAAGAGTTACTTCAAAATTGGGAATTGAAAACTGAAGAACTGAATAAAATTCTTAATCAGTTCAATTAAACCTGAACACCTAAAAATTCTTTTGTTAAAGCTATTCCTCCATAAATTGCTGCGTCGTCGCCTAGTTTCGATTGAACTATTTTCAATTTTTTTGCTGAATCTTCCAATGCGTGTTTAAAGAATTCTTCTTTAATCAGTGGAATATAAAATTTGCCCAACGCTTCAATTACACCACCGCCTAAAACAATCATATCAAAGTTCATAAGATTTTGAATTCCGGATAGAACTTCTCCGGTAATCTGAGCTGCTTCTTTCATTCGGTTTATTACAACTTTATCCCCTTTCTGAACTGCAATAAGCAGGGATTTACTTTTTATTCTTTCATTTGCTTTAATTTGTTTTTCAAGAAGACTTTTCTTTTTATCCTTTTTAACATCTTTGATTATGTTATTCACAATTGCAGTTCGGCTTGCCAAAGCTTCAAAACATCCTTTTCTTCCGCAGCCGCACTTAGGGCCATTTTTATCAACAAGAATATGACCTATTTCGCCGGCAACGAAATTTGAACCACGATAAATTTCATCATTGACTATCAAACCTCCGCCAATGCCTGTTCCAATAAAAACTGCAAGAATGTTTTTCGCATTCTTCCCAACTCCAAAATGTTTTATTCCAAGTGCGCCAAGATTCACATCGTTTTCAATCAACACTTTATATGGAATTAATTTTTCTAATTCATTTTTAATGTTGAAATTTTTTATTCCAAGATTTGGTGCAATTCCAATAAGCCCGGTATATGGATTTACAGAACCAGGCACACCTAAACAAACAGAAACTATCTGAGAATGAGATAATCCAACATCATCAACTAAAGTTTTTACCAGCGAAGCAATATCTTTAACATAATCTTTGGGAGTTTTATCAAGGTCTGTTGAAATTTTAGTGCGTGAGATAATTCCTTTTGAAGAATTTATTACTGATGCGAGCATTTTTGTTCCGCCCATATCAACACTAATGATGTATTTATCTTCCACTGTTTCTCCGGAATTTTTATTAAGATTTGCATTGAAAAACTAAAACTTATTTTCCTTTATTACAATAAGAGATCTTAGTGAATTTTGTAACTTTATCTTTGTAAAAAATTTTTTTGAGTTATGGTTCAACCAATTAAAAGATTCGGACAAAATTTTTTGCAGGATAATAATATTATTAGAAAAATTGCTGATATTATTAATCCTGGACAAGGCGATAAGATAATTGAAATCGGTCCCGGACAAGGAGCATTAACAAAAATACTTGCGCAAAGTGGTGCGGAAGTTATTGCAGTTGAAATTGATAAAAGAGTGATTGAAATTCTCGAAGCAGCTTTTCCTCAGGTTAAAATTATCAATAAGGATTTTTTAGAAATAAATTTAGGTGAATTTAATTCATCCGAATTAAGAGTAGTTGGAAATATTCCATATAATATCACTTCACCGATAATTTTCAAGTTGATTGAAAATCATCAACTTATAAGAGATGCCGTTTTTATGGTTCAGTATGAAGTGGCGAAAAGAATGACTGCTAAAAAAGGAACAAAAGACTATGGGATATTTGCTGTTCTTTTAAACTATTTTGCTAAAACAGAATTTTGCTTTAAGGTTTCACCAAATGTTTTTTATCCAAAGCCAAAAGTTTTTTCGGCTGTTGTGAAAATTGACTTCAAAAAAAATATTGATGGCTCACTTAGCACAACCTTCATTCAGATTGTAAAAGCTGCTTTCGGTAACAGAAGAAAAACTCTTAAAAATTCATTGTCGAACAGTATATTTGCACAATTAAATTTCAGCGGGTGCGAAGTTGATTTAACGCTTCGTGCTGAGCAGCTTGATGTAACTGACTTTATTAAGCTTGCCGAATTTGCCCGCAAAAATTATTCAGATCATAACAATTAGGTTTTAATGGATAGAGCTAAACGACTAATTAAAAAACTAAAAGCATTTGATGTTGTTGTTGTAATTTTTTATCTGATTCTTTCTTTACTTCATATTATTTATTTTGACAGAATCGAATATTCAACAGCGTGGATATTGATAAACTTATCAATTATCGCTTTTGCATTTTTGATTTCATATCTCGAAGCACTTAGCGACAAAAAAATCTGGTATATAATTCATTATTGGTACATCGCACCAGTCATTTTACTGACATTTAAAGAACTCTGGTTTATGGTTAAGCCAATCCGACAAGTTGATTATGATTGGCTCTTCATTCAGATTGATCGCTGGATGTTTGGAACAGACCCAACTCATTTCCTTTATCAAATTGCAAACCCTTTACTGACTGAAATTCTACAAATTGTTTACGGAATGTTTTATTTGCTTCCTATTATTCTTGGCTTGTCTTTATTAAAAGAGAAAAGATTTGTCGCACTGGATTTTGCAGTGTTCTCTGTTGTATATGGTTTCTTCCTCTCTTATTTAGGATATTTTACATTACCTGGAATTGGACCGAGATTTACTCTTCATGATTTTTCAACAATTAACGAACAATTGCCGGGTTTGTTTCTTACTAATTTCCTGCGTGAAATGGTAAATACAGGTGAGAGTATTCCTGCCGGAACTCCGAATCCTGCAGAAGTTGTTCAGCGTGATGTTTTTCCAAGCGGTCATACAATGATAACATTAATTGTGATGTATCTTTCAATAAAACTGAAATCCAAAACAAGATATTTTCTTGTTCCTGTTGGAACTTTACTCATTTTCTCAACTGTTTATTTGTGGTATCATTATGTAATTGATTTGATTGGCGGAGCTGTGTTTATGATTTTTTCTATGTGGAGTGGAAAATACTTCTTTAATTGGTGGCGAAGAAAAGTTGGAAAAGAAGAATTTGAGTTTGGGAAATACTGATGGGTTTTATATTAAGAGTAAGAGTAAGTTTAAGAGTAAGAATGAAAATTTAGTAAAGATAATGAGAATTATTTGGTTAAAGTTTAAGATGAATGAAAATTAAATGGTAAGTGATAAGAAAAATAAAGTAAAAAATATTTTCGATGACATCTCAGGTAAATATGATTTATTAAATCACCTTCTGAGTTTTGGAATTGATAAACGATGGAGAAAAAAAGCACTTCGTTTAACTGGTTTGAATAAAAATTCATTCCTGCTTGATGTTGCCTGCGGAACCGGTGATGTAGCAATCGAAGCAAAAAAATTAGGCGTTGAAAAAATTATCGGCGCTGATTTCTCTCATAATATGCTCTCACTTTTTAACAAAAAAAGTAAATGGATAATCGGTAACAATGTTCAGATGGTAGCAGAGCAAATGCCTTTTAGGGATAATACTTTTACAAACATTACTGTTGCATTCGGAGTCAGAAATTTTTATAACATTCAGGAAGGATTTAATTCTTTTTATCGTGTGCTTAAACCTGGTGGCAAAGCAACTATAATTGAGTTCAGAATGCCAAAGAATAAATTCTTCGCTTATCTCTACAGATTTTATTTCAAAAAGATTTTACCAATAATTGGCGGATTGATTTCAGGAAACAAATCAGCTTACACTTACCTTCCAGAATCAGTTGAAGAATTTGATATGAAAGTAGATTTAGTAAAACTCCTTCAGAATTCCGGATTCAGAAAAATTGATGTTTATCATTTTACTTTCGGAATAGTGCAAACACTTATAGCCGAAAAATAATTTTATGGAATAGAATGGCTCGCAAGTTCTTCAATAATTACCGAAGAAGTTATCGTGCCAGTGAAATTCAATTTTCCACCACGAATCAGATTAAGAAGAAGTTCTTCACCTTCCCATTTAATAAATCCAACACCATCCATAGTATAACCAAAGGCTGTGAAAGTTTCTTTTGGTGAAGTCGGTGATAGTTGAATATCCATATCATACTTAATTTTGTTTACTGTCCTTGTAATTGACGAATCACGAAATGTTCGTGTCAGCATGTAACTTTCAACTACTTTAGCAGTAACTTTAACTATTGAAAAAATCGGAACGCCGCTAAAAGTTATATCTATCTGATAAACCGGCCAGGTTTGATTCAAAGTAAGTGGAAAGAAAAGTAACCGTGATTCAGTATCAATACTTAACTGATTTCTTATACTATCCGGAATAAATTCACTTACACCTGTAGTATCAATGAAATAAAATATTCCTGTTCTGCTTTTTCTGAAAAATGTTGTATCAACTTTAAGCAACCCTTCAAATATAGAAGAATCAATTTCCACAAAGTATGGAGTACCCAGAATATTTGTTGTATCAACTATTGAGATTGTCTTTCCACCATTCAGAGCTGGATTAACATCATAATAAAAGTTATAATAATATTTGCTTCCGACTTTTGCAGGGAAAAAATCTGAATCATTAATAGGTGGATTAGTAACTGTATCTTCTTTACAACTTATTAAACTGATAAACATAAAAAATAATATATAGCTGCTGAGTTTTTTCATAACAATGACTCCAGTTTTTTATGAAGCTTTCTAAACGCCATTGAACGATGACTGATTTTATTTTTTTCTTCTAAAGAGAATTCACCAAAAGTTTTATCATAACCATTAGGAATAAAAAGCGGATCATAGCCAAAACCATTCTTTCCTCTCGGTTCAGTTATAATTCTTCCATTCACTTCACCATACGCACTGATAAATTTTTCGCCATCATAAAAACTTACTACACAAACAAACTTTGCTCGATGTGGTTCAGGAAATTTCTGAATCTCTTTAATCAGCTTTTCATTGTTCAGAAAATCGTTAGCTTTTTCACCGGCATATCTCGCAGAATAAATACCTGGCTCACCATTTAATTGTTCAACAACTAATCCTGAATCATCACCAATTGATGGAATTCCATATTTATCAAAGCAGGCTTTAGCTTTTAACTTAGCATTTTCTTCAAAAGTTTTTCCTGTTTCTTCAACATCAGGTGATTTATCAAGATCAAGGAATGATAAAATTTCCACATCTTGATCTTTAAATATCTCTTTGATGTCGTTCAGTTTGCCTTTATTCTTTGTAGCGATAATAATTTTTTTCAACTTAAACTCTCTTCAAAAGTTTTTGTAATTCTGAATTTGATTCTCTTACAATTTCAGTTTCATCATAAACTAAGGACTGATATTCTCTGACTAACCATTTCCCTTCAACAATTACAGAGTGAATATTGTTCACTCCGGATGAATAAACAATATCCGAAAAAATACTATCATCAGATTCAATGTATGAATTAAAAGGCGAATTCAGATTCATCAGAACTAAATCAGCTTTCTTTCCTGTTTCAATACTTCCGATTTCATTCTGAAGATGTAACGCTTTTGCGCCTTCAATAGTTGCAAGTTTAAAAACTGTTTTTGCATCCATTGTAGTAGCACCGTGAACAGGTTTCTGAATTAATGCTGCAAGCCGCATTTCTGTTATTGCACTTAAATTATTATTGCACGGAGCACCATCAGCGCCAAGTGAAACTGATATTCCTTCATTAAGATATTTTGGAATGTTCGCAATTCCTGATGCAAGTTTTAAATTTGATGAAGGACAATGTGCAACTCTCAATCCAGTTTCTTTCATTAACTTAATTTCATTTTCAGTTGTGTGAATGCAATGCGCAAAAACAGAATAATCATCAATCGTTTCTATTGAATGAAAATATTCGATGTTTTCTCTTCCATATCTTTTTCTGACTTCAGCAATTTCATTTTTATTCTCTGATGAATGTGTATGATAGACTGCGCCATCGAAATCTTTTTTCATATCAAAAGATTCTTTAAGAAGTTCTTCAGAACAGGACAAAACAAATCTTGGTGCAAAACCGAATTTAATTCTTCCACTTTCTTTATTATGAAATTCCTTTGCCAGTGAATAAGTATAATCAAGTTGTTCCTTAGTTGTGGATTTAAATTGCGGGAACAAATCATTTTCATCAATCAGACAATTTCCGGCAAACGCTCTTAAACCGGATTTGATAAGTTCTTCAAAAATTACTTCCTGATGTCTCAAAGTTCCCATATCAAGAATGCAAGTTGTTCCGCCGCGAAGTAATTCATTAATTCCGGCCTTAACTGAAGCTCTCAAAGAATTTTTATCGTGTGCATTTTCATAAGGAAATATTCTGTACTGAAGCCAGTCAAGTAATTGAAGATCATCAGCTAAACTTCTGAATAAAGTCTGGCAAAGATGAATATGTGTTTGAACAAATCCCGGAATAAGTGTCAGTTCAGGATAATAATGTATTTCAGCATTATAATTTTTCTTATCGAAAAATTTCAAATCATAAATTGCAGAGATTTTTCCATCAATAATTTCAACAGCGTGATTTGATAATATTGTATCATTAAGATCATTTGTTACAATTCGTTTTGGAATAATCAAATATTTCATAAAAATAAAAATCTTACTCTTTCTCTTACTCTTAATCTTACTCTTAATCCTTCTCCTTCTCTTTAAATACCTCTTCCATCACCTCAAAAGCATATCTTAAATGCGGAATAACAATCGAGCCGCCAACAATTAAAGCAATGTTAAAAGTTTCATACAATTCTTCTCTTGTTGCACCTTCCTGAATTGAGCGATCGATGTGATAGAAAATGCAATCATTACAACGCAGCACCATTGAAGCTACAAGTCCCATCAGCTCTTTTGTCTTAGCAGGAAGGACACCATCAACATAAGCTTTGTTATCGAGTGCAAAAAATTTGTTAAAATCCTTAAAACCGGAATTAAGAATTTTATCATTCATTTCTGTACGGTATAAGCGAGTTTCAGAAGTAGTTTTTTTCATTTTATTTCTCTCTGATTTTATTGTAAATATAAAAATATTTCGGTTAATCTTTGTGTCGTTGTGATTAGGTTAGTAGAATTATCGAACTAATGTAAAAATAATTTTCTCTGCGTTCTCAGCGTCTCTGCGTTTATCTAAAATTTCACGCAAAGCCGAAAAAAGAATGCACACTGAAAACACTTATGCGACTGATTTGCACTGATATGTCTCGCTTGGCGAAAATGTTCAATACTCAATGTTCAATTTTCAATTATGAGTTTTGAATGTTGAATTGTTTTATTTCATCGTAGGGAAAGAACTCCTGTTCTTTCCGTTTTTCTTTTCGGAACAATCAGGAGATTGTTCCCTACAATTTTAAATTGGTAATGATTAAAATCTGCGTTAATCTGTAAAATCTGCGTCATCAGTGTGCAATTCCTTTGTGGATTTTCTTCGTGCCTTAGAGTCATTGTAGCTTTTTTTATTTTTCTTTTAGGGAAATGTAAATCATAAATTGTCGCAAAGATATTTGAACATTCTGTGGTTCTCTTGCGATTTCTCTATGCGGTTCTCCGTGTAATTTTTCTTTCACAGAGTGCCACTGAGAAGACACAGAGAGCCACAGAGAATAATTGAAAGTTTTCACAAAGGAACGATTTTCTTTATATCTTCAGTACTCGGGCGAGAGACAACATTAAAAATTTTATTAAGAAAAACTTAAACTCCTTTGTGCCTTAGTGTCATTGTGGCAGTTTTTTCTCTCTTTTCAGGAGATGTAAATTGTAAATCGCCAATAAATTACAATAACACTAAGCAAAATTAAAAGTCATCAAGAAATTTATTTTTTTCGGGATCATAAGAAACCTCTAATTCTTTAGCGGGAACATCAGATTCTTCATCTTCCCAATCATAATGTTTGATTGGATCAGACTTTCTGAAAATGAATGCTGCAATTATACCAGTGATAGCACCAAACAAATGCGATTCCCAACTAATTCCTTCAAGTCCGGGCAAAACTCCCCAGACAAGTCCGCCATACAAAAACACCACAATTAAAGAAAGAGTAATGGATTTATTATCGCGTCTGAAAATTCCACTGAAGAACAAATAAGAAACAAAAGAATAAACAATTCCACTTGCACCAATGTGATAAACTTCGCGGGCAAAAAGCCAAACAAAAAGTCCGGTGCAAAAATAAACGAATGCAAAAACTTTATAAGCAGCTTTTGGATAGAAATAGAAAATTCCCAATCCCATTACAGCTAGAGGAATAGTGTTAGAAATAAGATGCGAGTAACCTGAGTGAATTAAAGGTGAAGTAATAATTCCAATTAAGCCACTGAGATGACGGGGTAAAACACCAAGTTTATATGGATAAATTTCTACCAACCTCGAAAGAAGATGGATAATCCACAAGAATAATGGGAATGAGAGTGGAATTAATAAAATGTAATATTTTTTTTCCAATCGGATACTATTAAAACTTAATAAATTATTATTCAATTATCTTCTTAAGAATTTCTTCATTTGCATTAAGCATACCAACCTTAGTTAGTCTTGGAGTAAGTTTTCTCCAGTTGTCATCAATAGAAAAAATTACTTTAAAGATTGGTAAAGCTTCCTGAAGTTGATTATTATTAACAAGGGTAACTGCAGTCCAGTATTTCATTTCAAGATTTTCAGGAAACATTTTCATTGCTGCGGAATAATGTTCCATTGCAAGTTTCATATCGTTTTTTTCAACTGCGAGATCACCATTATTCATATGTTCGTAAGCTCTGAAGACTTTCAGAAGTCTTTTAATTTCTTTAACAGGTTCAGGATGATCTTCTACTCTTAAATCAATGTAACGGTCTTCCCACAATTTTCCGGTTGCTTCACCTCTGACAACAAGTATTGCTGCAGATTGCTGACCTCTTATATCACCACCAACATTTTGAGCAGCTTCCAAAGCAGCAATTAGTCTTTCTGCAAGCGGACCATCGCTGCTCTCAAAAGCTTTTGACATTTCACTCCAAACTAAATTACTTAACATAAGATTCGCCTGCACACAATAATTATCACCAACTATGTGACCGGCTTCAGGGATACATTTGCTTCCTGTATAAGCGGCAGAATTTCCTTTTGCATCCACAATTGCAAGCTGTCGAAAATCTCTTCCTTCATCTGAAGCAATAAGTAAATCAACAACTTCCTGAGCTGTCATTCCCTGCTTCAGCATTTCAAGTCCTCTCTGACCAAATGAAGGATTAACAAAAGATTGAGTTGCTACCACACCAACTCCTGCTTCTCCCCAACTCACAATCGAACCAACAGAAAACCAATGTGATTGAACAGCAACACCCATTTCACCTGTTTTAGGATCTCGCGCAACAATAGAATAAGTGTGAGCGAGTGGTTCACTGCTGTAAAATAATTGCGCTTTAATTTCTGAAAAGGAAATTAAGACAAAGAGAAGAAGAATTATATTTTTCATTTTGTATCTCCATAAATATTGAAAGAAACTTTTGAAGGATATTCTTTTGAATGATAAACTTTTATCATCGCTTTAACAAAATCTTTTTCATCAGCATGATAAATATCAGTAAATGTTTGCGGATTTACATCGAAGAATGGAAACCAACTACTATGAATCTGAACCATTATTTTATGACCTTTCTTAAAAGTATGAAAAGCATCATTCAATTTTATATTAACAGTTTCAACCTTATTTGGAGTAAATGGTTCTGGATGTTCAAAGCTGTTTCTGAATTTACCGCGAAAGATTTCAGCACGAACTAATCTTTGATAGCCGCCCATTTCAACCTGATTTGGATTTGGTTCAGGGTTCGGCTCATCATCCGGATAAACATCAATAATTTTCACAACAAAGTCAGCATCGGTGCTCGTAGTTGACACATAAAGCTGAGCTTTAATCGGTCCTGCAATTGTAAAATCGCTGTCGAGTGGTTCTGTTTCAAATGTTAAAACATCTGGACGAGTAGAAACATAACGCTGATCTTCAATCATGAAAGTTCGGTTATAAAAATTTTTCGAGTCTAAAAATTTTGATGTGTACGGAACAGGATTCCATGGATCACTTAAATACTCTGTGAAAGGTCCATTATCATTAGTCTGATAGCCGGATAATTTTTGATTTGATGAAAGGAAAAAATCAGTCGAAGAAACATTTTCCGGAGGCCATTTATCAAAGCTGTAAAATTTGTTTGAACCAGTGTCAAAAACATATGCATCATCCGAAAGCGGTTTACCAATTCCTTTAAGATGAAAATTAAAAAATGGTATTAATATTTTATGTCTGAAATAATCAGCGGTATTGCTGCCAAAATAAAAATCGCCGAGTGAATCGCCTTTAGTTGCAATCCATGAGCCGTGAGTCCATGGACCCATAACTATTTTGCAATTGTTATCCTTATCATTTGCTTCAATTGTTTTATATATGTTAAGTGGTCCGTATAAATCTTCAGCATCATACCAACCGCCAACGATAAGAACAGCTGGCTTAATATTCTTTAAATGCTTAAGGTTACTTCTTTCCTGCCAGAAATAATCATAAGTTCCGTGATTGCTCATAGAATCCCAGAAAGGAATTGAATTCTTCAAAATATTTTCATTGAGTTTTTTTATCGGTGTGTGCTTAAGAAAAAAATTGTAATTGTCAGGTGATGGATAATCAACTCCTTTTGACCATTGGGTGGTTGGATTTGGTCTTGGTATTCCAAAATTTTTAAAGAAGTTAAAAGACATCTGAAGAGAGAAAGCACCATTGTGGTGCATATCATCTCCGATAAACCAATCGGATATAGGAGCTTGAGGAGATACTGCAACTAAATTAGGATGAGCATCAATCGCTCCCATAATTGTATAAAAACCAGGATATGAATTTCCCCACATTCCAACTTTTCCATTATTGTTTGGAATATTTTTTATCAGCCAATCTATTGTATCATAAGTATCCGAGCTTTCATCAGTTTCATTTTTTTGTTTATCAGGTTTATGCGGACGCATATTATCAAATTCACCTTCTGACATAAATCTTCCTCTGACATCCTGAAGAACGAAGATGTAGCCATCTTTTACAAATTTCTCTGCTGGTCCTAAAAATCTGGCATATTTATCCTCACCATATGGACCAACTGAATAAGGAGTTCTCGTAAGAATTATCGGATAAGTTTTAGATTTATCTTTCGGTGAGTAAACTATCGTATACAAATGAACACCGTCGCGCATTTTTATTCTGTATTCTTTTTTGTCGTAGTTATCTTTTATAAAATTTTCTTTATCCTGTGCGCAAGCAATTATATTTAATAAGGTGAATAAGATTAAAAGAAATTTAAATTGAAATCTTAAGAGCATCAGCAAATCTCCGATATTGTTTTTGTTAAAATAAAAATATTAAATGTCTTATTAAAAAATTTCTCAGCTTGATTTAACTTCTTTTCATATTTTAGCAAATAAAATTATGGAGATTAATTGTCTGATATACTTTCTGTTCTGATTCTCTTTTTCGTTGGAGCTATTGCTGCTTTCATTAATGTGACTGCCGGCGGAGGTTCTTCCCTCACATTACCTGTTTTAATTTTTCTTGGATTGGATGCTTCTGTAGCCAATGGAACCAATCGCGTTGCAATAATTTTTCAGAATGTTTCCGCTGTTTATTCATTTAAGAAAGAAAAATATTATGAATTAAAAAACAGTTTAATTCTCTCATCTCTAAGCTTACCTGGTGCAATTGCGGGAGCAATTTTCGCTGTTAAAATTTCAAATGATGCTTTTGAAAAAGTGCTTGGAGTTATAATGATTCTGCTAATAATTACAATGATCATTCCTCAAAAGCGTGAGAAAAATATTTCGGATGACTTCAAGGTAAACTGGAAATTATTTTTATCAATGATTGCAATTGGTTTCTACGGCGGTTTCCTTCAGGTTGGAGTTGGTTTTATAATTATGGCTTTACTTCACAATGTGCTTAAACTGGATTTAATTCGGGTTAATATGCACAAAGTTTTTATCGTGTTCGTTTTTACAATTCCGGCGCTTCTCGTTTTCATCTTGACAAACAATGTTAATTGGTTTTATGGATTAAGTCTTTCTGCCGGAAATGCATTCGGCGGCTGGTGGGGTGCAAAACTTTCTGTTAAAAAAGGTGAAAAACTTATCAAAGGTGTTCTCATAATTTCAATTTTCATTATGGCTCTTAAGCTGTTAAATATTTATTAGGAGAATGAATGAATATCAATTCAAGATGTAAACTTAATAATGGATGTGAAATGCCTTACTTTGGACTTGGAGTGTATAAGGCAGCGCCAGGAAAAGAAACAATTGAAGCTGTTTCATACGCACTTGAAGTCGGTTATAGATTAATTGATACAGCAGCAGTTTATGGAAACGAAAAGGAAGTTGGAATTGCTGTAAGACAATCAGGTATTAATCGCGAAGAAATTTTTATAACCACAAAACTCTGGAATGATGATCACGGTTATGATTCAGCATTAAAAGCTTTCGATGAAAGCTTAGAAAGATTGCAACTTGACTATGTTGATTTGTACCTCATTCATTGGCCAGTTCCGAAATTAAGAAAAGATAGCTGGAAAGCTTTAGAAAGAATTTATCGTGAAGGGAAAGCCCGTTCAATTGGTGTAAGTAATTATATGATAAAACATCTTGAAGAGTTAAAAACTTATGCGGAAGTTATTCCTGCAGTCAATCAGGTTGAGTTCTCACCTTTTCTCTATCAGAAAGATTTACTTGACTATTGCAGAGCAAATAATATTGAGCTTGAAGCATATTCGCCTTTGGCAAGAATGAAGAAAAAGAACAATCCAGTTGTGAACAGTATAGCAAAAAAACACAGAAAGACTCACGCACAAGTACTAATCCGATGGTGTCTTGAACACAAATTGATTGTTATTCCGAAGTCATCAGACAAAAAACGAATTAAAGAAAATGCAGATGTGTTTGATTTCAAACTGGATGAAGAGGATATAAGAGAGTTAAACAGATTGAATGAAAACTTTAGAGTTTCATGGGACCCAAGTGAAATTGAGTAAATGAATTTATTATAATTCTTTCTTCAGAAATTTTCCGGTAAGACTTTTTTTGTTGTTCACAATTTCTTCAGGAGTTCCTTCGGCAATAATCTCGCCGCCAAATTCACCACCGCCAGGACCCAGATCAATTATCCAGTCTGCAAGTTTTATTACATCAAGATTATGCTCAATTACAATTACAGTATTACCTTTATCAACAAGTTTATTCAAAACATTCATCAGAATATTTACATCTTCGAAATGTAAACCGGTTGTTGGTTCATCAAGAATGTAAAGAGTTTTCCCAGTTGAAACTTTGCTAAGTTCAGTTGCGAGTTTAACTCTTTGAGCTTCTCCACCTGATAATGTAGTTGCCTGCTGACCAAGACGAATGTATCCTAAACCAACATCGTGAATAGCTTTAATCTTTCTTTTAATTCTTGGCAAATCTTCAAAAAATTCCAGAGCTTCATCAACACGCATATCCAGAACATCTGCAATTGATTTTGTTTTGTAAAGAACCTGAAGAGTTTCGCGGTTATACCTTTTTCCGTGACAAACATCGCAGGTTACATAAACATCGGGAAGAAAATTCATTTCAATTTTTTTAACACCATCACCTGAACAAGCCTCACATCGTCCTCCTTCAACATTAAAGCTGAATCTTCCTGGCTCATAACCGCGCATTTTTGATTCAGGAAGCTTTGCGAACAAGTCGCGGATTAAAGTAAATAATCCTGTGTAAGTAGCTGGATTTGATCTTGGTGTTCTACCGATTGGCGACTGATCTATTTCAATAACTTTATCAATATATTCAAGACCTTCAACTGATTTATAAGGCAATGGAACAACGGCAGATTTATAAAATTTTCTCATTAGAATTTTTACAAGAGTTTCATTAATCAAACTTGATTTTCCTGAACCACTAACTCCGGTAACTAAAGTCAGTGTGCCAAGTGGAATTTTCAAATCCACATTTTTAAGATTATTACCGTAAGCTCCTTTAAGCAAGATATATTTACCATTGCCTTTTCTTCTTTGTTCAGGAACTTTGATTTCTTTTTTATGCTTTAGATAAGAAAGAGTAATTGAATCAAATCCGTTTTTCGAATCGACAAGCTTTTTTGTTTCACCTGATATGCAAACTTTTCCTCCGTGCTCACCGGCGCCTGGTCCTAGGTCAATTATGTAATCAGAATTTTCAATTGTTTCTTTATCGTGTTCAACAACAATTACGGTATTTCCAAGATCCCGAAGTTCTTTAAGAGAGTTGATTAATTTTATATTATCACTTTGATGTAATCCGATTGATGGCTCATCAAGCACATATAAAACACCTGCAAGCTGTGAACCTATCTGTGTTGCCAAACGAATTCTTTGTGATTCTCCTCCGGATAAGGTGCGTGCTGATCGATTCAGAGAAAGATAATCCAAGCCAACATTTGATAAGAAGTGAAGTCTTGTTGTTATCTCTTTCAAAATTGGTTTGGCAATTTGTGCTTCTCTTCCGGAAAGTTTTAACTTCGAGAAAAATTCAATAGTACGATTGATAGAAAGATTTGTTATTTCACTTATATTTTTCCCTGCAAACTTAACTGAAAGAGATTCTTTCTTTAGTCTTCCTCCGTTACAAACAGGACAGGTTACAGTATTCATAAATGATTCAACCCATTCACGAATACTTGATGAAGTTGTCGTTGAGTAATAATTTTTCAGATATTCAATCAGGCCGGTAAAACGATGAAGATAGGTAACCGGTTTTCCTTTTCCATAAGTATATGTAAATGGAATTTTATCTTTGGTTCCGTATAACAGAATCTCTTTTTGTTCTTCCGTTAAATCTTTAAGCTTTGTGTCAAAATTAAAACCGTACTTTTCTCCAATTGCCTCGAGTTGATTAAAAAACCAAATTGGTCGTGGTTTGCCAAGAGCAGCAATTGCTTCTTCATTAATTGATTTATCCCAATCAGGAATAATAAGGTTAATATCAAGTTCTTTAATTTCACCTAATCCTTCACAATTGGAACAAGAGCCATAAGGGGAATTGAATGAAAATGAATTTGGCGCAAGTTCACGATAACTGATTCCGCAGTCAAGACAAGCAAGATGCCTGCTGAAAACTTTATCTTCTTTTCCGGTATCAACAATTACAATTCCTCCGCCGTAATTGAGAGCAACATCAATAGATTCAGTCAAACGATTGCGGGACTTTTCACTCACCTGCAGTTTATCAACAGCAATCTCAATATTGTGAAGTTTATATCTGTCAACACTAAATCCTTTATAAATTTCAAAGTATTCACCATCGACTCTGACTTTTAAGAATCCATCTGATAATATCTCTTCAAACAATTCACGGTAGTGACCTTTTCTGCCTCTGATCACAGGAGCTAATACTGTTATTTTCTTTCCATTAAAATTTGTAAGGATGGAATCAATGATTTGATTTGATGATTGCTTGACAACAGGTTTGCCGCAATTGTAACAATGAGGTGTTCCGATCCGGGCAAAAAGTAATCTCAGGTAATCATAAATTTCTGTTACAGTTCCAACGGTTGAACGAGGATTTCCTGATGTGGACTTTTGTTCAATAGAAATTGCAGGACTTAATCCATCAATTAAATCAACATCCGGCTTTTCAAGCATGTCGAGAAATTGTCTTGCATAAGCAGAAAGAGATTCGATGTATCTTCTTTGTCCTTCTGCATAAATTGTATCGAATGCAAGTGAAGATTTACCCGAACCAGATAAACCTGTAATTACTGTGAATGATTCGCGGGGAATTTCAACATCAATATTTTTCAGGTTATGTTCCCGCGCACCTTTTACTATTATTTTATCTTTTTCCAATTTCGTATAGTAATAAAATTTTCAATCATGTATTTTAGTCACAGTCAAATTCATATTCAAATAATTTTCACATGCACTTAACCACTTTTTCATCTAAATCACTTCCAAAACAATTTAATACCGTTCTTGAGTTCAATGAGAGTGTTTATAAGGAGAAAAGCTCAGAATTTATTGCTCAGATTTACTATGTTGAGTCATTCGAACAAGCTGATGAATTTCTTGAAAAAGTAAGAAAAAAATATTTTGACGCAAATCATCACTGTTATGCAATAAAACTTATTAGCGGTGATGCCAGATCTTCTGATGATGGAGAACCCAAAGGTACTGCAGGATTAAGAATTCTTAACGCTATTGAGCATTTTGATTTGATGAATGTTATGATAATCGTTATAAGATATTTTGGTGGAACAAAACTGGGAGTTGGTCCACTTGGAAAAGCATATTATCAGTCATCTTTTGAGATTATAGAAAAAAGTAAGATTGTAAAGATGATTCTCTATCAGTTAATTTCTGTGCAATTGGAATTTAATTACGTAAGTCAATTTCACAGAATTGTCAATAATTTGGAAGGAATAATTGACAAATCTGAATATACCGAACTTGCCAATTTTTCTCTATTAATCAAACCAGAATATGTTAATAAGTTTGTAAATGAATCGAATAATGCAACAAATGGCAAAGCCCGAATTCAAATCCTTCAATCCTACACTTATATAAAATCCTAAACCTCCACTTGAAATAAATATTAGTTTTAACGATTTTTGATATGCACAATTATTAATCTTTTACAGGGGTAAAATATGGAACTTAATCAGCACGCAGAGCAGCTGGCGAACTTAACCTTTAGTTTGCTTGCTAATTGTCAGGAGAAAGAAGTTCGACTGGCAGAAATACACGGATTAACTCAGGCAGAGTTTCGTTGTCTTCGTCTTTTCGGTTCAGATGAAACTGTAAATAATAAAAAAATTGCCGAAAGAATGAACTTAAGTCCAAGCAGACTTACAAGAATTATTGATGGTTTGGTAAAGAAAGAGTACATCATCCGTGAGATCGATCCAAACGACAGAAGAAATATGAGAGTTACTCTCTCACCCAAAGGTCAGATGCTGGTAAAGCAGTTGAATAAAGCTTATGTTGATATTCACAGAGAAATTCTGAAAGATATTGATCCAAATCAACATGAGCCGTTGACAACTGCATTGGAACATTTACTTAGTGCATTAGAAAAGTGGTTGGCTAAAAGCTAATTATCTGCTCGCTTGAGATGATTTAAATATTTTTTTACCTGATCAAGGTCATCTATCAATTGAGTGAGATTTGTAAATTGTTCTCTGCTCAGTTCTATAAATTTCACTTTTATTTCATTCATTTGTTCGGCTGCTAAGTTTGAGGTAATCTCTTTAATCAGAGAGATTACCTTTTCCATGTTTTTCATTAAGTCTTCTTTAATCATCTGTAGATTTGTAACATCAGGATTTGACTGACCAATTTTAACGGCTCTTAATAAACCATTCACATATTTTCCCGTAAAAGCCAATTCTTCAAACATATCATATAATTTGTACTTGGTTGTTTCATCAATCAGTTGCTGAAGGAAAAACTTATGATGTAGTTTTCTTTCAGTGTAAGCTTCAACTGAGTCAAGAAAGTTGTGTTGAAAAGAGATTAAACTCATAAAACTTTTACTCCGATTCCGATTCCATCTCCAACTGGTAAAATCGTGGATGAGAGCGAAGGTTGATTCATAAAAATCCGATTAAAGTCTCTTATAAAATTTGTTGATCTTTTATACTTAGTTGGAATTTTATTAGCAGCTACATAACCATGCCATAAAAGATTATCAACAAAGATTATTCCTCCCTTTTTTAGAAGAACCATTGAGTAATCAAACAACCTTTTGTAATCTTCTTTATCCGCATCAAGGAAAATAAAATCATATTTTTTCTGAAGCTGAGGAAGTATTCTGAGTGCATCGCCTTCAATTAGTTTAATTCTGTTCTCCACTCCGGACTTCTTAAAATTTTCTTTGGCTATTGCTATGTTATCAGCACTTTTTTCAATTGTATAAATAATAGCTTTGCGTCCCAGTTTTCTTGCAATACGAATAGTCGAATATCCAATTGCAGTTCCTATTTCAAGTACACGCTGTGGTTTGTTCATAACAATGAGCTGCTCCAACAGATTAGCAGAAAGATTCGAAAGAATTGGAACATTATTTTCTTCAGCAAATTCTTCCATACTTTTCAGTAACGGATCTTTTTTCTTCTCAAATGAATTTAGATATTTTTCTTGTGATGATAGAATGATTCTCGCCATTTAATTTACCTTCAGCAAGTTAATTGAAATCTCACAGACAAAATTACTTTAATAAAATTAATTTTTTTCCAAATTCTTTTCCGTTAAGTGAAATCAGGAAATAATATACTCCACTTGCACAAATAGTCCCATCATCAGAATATCCGTTCCACTCAACAATGTTTTCACCTGCTAAACTAGTTTGTTTAATCTCTTTAACAGTTCTTCCTGCAGCATCAATGATTGATAACCTGAACATTTCATTACCTGCAGAACGATAGTTGATTCTGACCGTTTTATGTTTTAATGGTAAGAAAGGATTTGGATAAATATCGCTTACAGTGTAATCAAGATTATTTAACAACATGTTCAGATTGAGTGAAATATTTAACGAACCATAAATCATCTGATAATTTTTATTCGATGGAATTCTGATAGTATTGTTTGAACTATCCTGATAAGTAAAATAAAATTCCAACCTTTTACCGTTTGCAAATGATGGAAGAATAAATTCATAGCTGTCATCTTTAAAGGTGTTGAAATCATAAGTAATGAATGATGAACCATACTCAGAAAGATGAAGCTTAACTGAAGAACTAATTTTATTCTGATTGAAAAAAATTTTATTAAGAATGTAATTTCCATTTAGCTTTCTGAGATTAGGAAATTCCAAAGCATTTTTTGCTGAGATTAATCCATATCCAATCAGATTATTTGGCGATTGTGAATTTGAAGAGGATTCGAGAATAATATTTCTGACCTGTGTATTCTGAAGATGAGAAAATTTAGAAAGAAGCAGTGCCCCAACTCCTGCAGCTATCGGAGATGAAGTTGAAGTTCCACTTGCAAAACGATACTCGTTTGTTGTTCCGGCTAATGCGCCATAAACAGAAACACCCATCGCAACAACTTCCGGTTTGATTCTGCCATCTGATGTTGGTCCGACAGAGCTGAAGCTTGCAAGTTGATTTTGTGCATCGACTGAACCAACGGCAATAACATTAAAACCATCTGCAGGTGCAGTGATGTATCTCCATTTTGAATTTCCTTCATTTCCTGCGGAAGTAAATGTAATTACCCCTCTTTCAAAAGCCAGCTCAATTGCTTTTGTTACAATTGTGGTTTTGCCATTCATATCCTGATAAGTGTATGAACCTTCGCCGGTATCAAATTCACTATAACCAAGAGAGCTGCTTGTAATATCAACTCCAAGATTTTCCATCCAAATAAGAGCGGCGGAATAATTGTCTTCTTCAACATGAGTTTCAGATCCGATATATTCAGTTTTAGCAAGAAGAAAAGAACTGTTGTAAGCAGCTCCAATCAAAGCACTATCTTTATATCCACCGATAATTGAGAAAACAAGCGTTCCATGAAAATCCTGACCAGGAACATCCTGCGGCTGATTTGCTGTGATTGAATCATCAAACACAAAATCGTATTCGGCAATTATATTCCTCGTATTTAGTGATTGATGTCTTTGCCAATCAAAGCCGCTATCAAGTAATCCAATTAAAACATTTCTTCCATCAATTCCTTTGGAATGAACAAATGGAATATCAGAAAGATTTAATTGAGTGAACGATAAGCCATAATTATTCGTTGAATAATGCTGGTTATTTTCCCTGAAGGCATATTGATTTTCAAATTCTCTCTTAAAAATAAGTTTTCTTACCGGCTCAACTGATTTAACGAATGGAAGTGATTTGATTAGTTGAATATTTTCAGAAGGAACAATTGCAGAAATACAATTGAACCAATTTAGATTGTGAATAACTTGGATTCCATAAGATTGTAATTCTTTTATGTAATTCTGATTAATCGGTAAATCTTCATAACGGATAATTTCTTCACCTAAGTTTTTCTTTCTTCTTTCAATAGCTTTCTCGGTCAATGAATTTAATGCTAACTGATATTCAGCAGATGATTTTGATAAAATTAAATTTTTATCATCACCTTTGTCCTTGAAATAAATAAAATATTTTTCCTGAGGTAAACCGGTTGAGACAAGTAAAATCAGGCAGAGAAAAAGATTTTTTATCATTGGTAAAAGTTTTGAGTAAATCAATAAATGCTTTTTGTAATTCTATCGAAACGAAGTGCTTTAAAGAAATCCCAAAATCCGGTTTCAACAGAGGGATTGATTGACCAATAAATCATCCAGACTTTTCCGATAATTTCATCTTCGGGAACAAACCCAAAAAATCTGCTGTCAACACTTTCAAAACGGTTATCGCCGAGAACAAAATAATAATCTTTTTGAATTACATATTCAGTTATCGGTCTTCCTCTGTATGTGATTACAGTACCTTCAACATTTACAAATTTTCCGCCTGACTCATAATTTATAATCGGCTGCCAGACAGAAATATTTTTTGGATTTATCTGAATTGTGTCGCCTCGTTGAGGAACCTTTACAGGACCATAAAAATTAATTTTCCATTGTTTGTCATTAAACGGATAAAATTTTTGTTCGGCTCTGTTATAAAAGAATGGACTGTTAAGATTAAAAGTTACTGTTGAAGGATTATTTATTTCTTCATCATTAATAAAAACAGACTTATCTTTTAGTTGAATAGTTTCACCGGGCAATCCGATTATTCTTTTGACTAAATCATAACCAGTCAAAGAAGTATCTACAAGAAACTCATTCATCCTGAAAACAATCACATCGTTTCTTTCGGGTTTTTGCATACTTAAAATTCTGAATGACGGAATCTTAAATGGTGTGAAAGGAAATTTATCCGGAGTTTTTAGTTGATAAGAAGATTTTTTTACAAGTATAAAGTCGCCTTCAATTAAGGCATTACGCATTGATGAAGAAGTGATATGATAAGCACCAATAAATAGCCCTTTGATTATTATTAGTGCTAATAAAAAGATCAAAACGAATAAAAATATTTTTAGTTTAGATCTTTTCTTTACTGCCGGTTTGTAAGCTTGTGCTGACAATTTCCTCTAATCATTCATCAATTTGTAGTACTGCTAAAAATGCTTCCTGCGGAATTTCAACATTGCCAACCTGTTTCATTCTTTTCTTTCCTTCTTTTTGTTTCTCAAGAAGTTTTCTCTTACGGGTTATATCGCCGCCATAACATTTTGCAAGAACATTTTTTCTTAATGCTTTAATAACCGATTTTGAAATTACTTTAGTTCCAATTGCTGCTTGAACACTTATTTCAAACATCTGTCTCGGAATCAGGTCTTTGAGTTTTGTACAAACTTTTCTTCCCCAATCATAGGCTTTGCTTCTATGAACAATCATGGAAAGAGCATCAACCGGTTCACCATTTAATAATATATCAAGCTTAACAAGATCACTTTCACGATAGCCAATAAATTCATAATCAAATGAAGCATAACCACGCGTTACTGATTTTAGTTTATCGTAGAAATCAAAAATTATTTCTGATAACGGAAACTCATACTGCAAGTCCGCACGGGTAGGATCAATGTAAGTTGTATTTTTATAAACACCGCGTTTATCCATTGCAAGCTTCATTATGTTGCCTACATATTCGCTCGGAGTTACAATCTGCGCTTTCATATATGGTTCTTCAATATGATCAATCTCACCAACCGGAGGCATTTCTGCCGGGTTATCAACAATAATCTTCTCGCCTTTTTTTGTATAAACTATATACTCAACATTTGGCAGAGTAGTAATAATTGATTGATTATACTCCCTCAATAATCTTTCCTGAACAATTTCCATGTGAAGTAATCCAAGAAATCCACAGCGAAATCCGAAACCAAGTGCAGCTGAAGTCTCTGGTTGATAAACCAAAGCAGAATCATTCAAACGAAATTTTTCAAGTGCATCTCTTAAATCTTCAAAATCATCTGAAGAAGTTGGATAAAGTCCGCTATAAACCATCGGCTTAACTTCTTTATAACCGGGAAGCGGTTCGGTTGCACCATTTTTAGCGTGAGTTACAGTATCACCAACTTTAGTATCGTGAACATCTTTAACACCGGCGATAAGATAACCAACATTGCCAGCAGTCAGTTCATCTGTTTTAATTCGCTTCAAACCGAGAACTCCAATTTCTTCAGCATCAAACTCTTTATTTACTTTAAAGAACTTAATTCTCTCTCCGGTTTTAAGCGTTCCGTTTACAACACGAATATATGCTATTGCACCACGATAAGAGTCGAAAAGTGAATCGAAGATTAATGCTTGTAAAGGAGCATTAGGATCGCCGGTCGGCGGTGGTACTTTTGTTACAATTGTTTCAAGTAATTCTTCGATTCCAATTTTAGCTTTTGCACTAACAAGATGTATATCTTCGCGCTTGCAGCCAAGAAGATCAATAATTTGCTGAGATACTTTATCTATCTCAGCGCTGGGCAAATCAATTTTGTTTATCACAGGAATAATTTCCAATCCTGCATCAATTGCAAGATAAAGATTGCTGATTGTCTGAGCTTCAACTCCCTGAGCTGCATCAACTACTAAAATAGCGCCTTCGCAGGCAGCTAATGATCTTGAAACTTCATAAGTGAAATCAACATGTCCAGGCGTATCAATCAAATTCAAAACATAATCATTGCCATCCTTAGCACGATAGTGCATCTGAATTGCATGAGATTTAATTGTAATTCCTCTTTCTCTTTCAAGTTCAAGATCATCAAGAATCTGATCTTTTGCTTCCCTTTCCGAAACAACTCCGGTTTTCTCTAAGAGGCAATCAGCGATAGTTGATTTACCGTGATCAATATGAGCTATTATACAGAAATTTCTGATGTTGTTCATCGTTTCCCTTAAATTCAATGCAAATATAATGATAAAATGAGAACCATGATAAGATTGAGAAATCGGCAGCAGAATTCAGTTTTTAGCAGAAGTTAACTTTAAAATTGTATCGTAAATTATACCTTCTCGTAAAGCATATTCTGACAAAGTTATATGTTTTATTTCAAACACATCGAATATCGTTTTAAGTATAATTAAACCAGCCGGAATAATATCCGCACGCTTTAATTCCATTCCCGGTAATGAGACTCTTTCGGCAGGAGTTTTTCTGCCTATTACTTCCTTATATACAAAGTTCAATTCTTCTGCTGTGAAAGAAAGTTTGTTGATTGATTTTCTTTTTGGTTTATTGAACAATTCCTGAACAAGGATTGCTGCTGCCACTATTGTTCCTGATGCACCAATAACCTGCTCAATTTTTTTTCCTTCAATTAAATATTTTATATAACTGATTTGCGCTTCCACATAAGAATGACAAGCTTCAACTGCTTCTTTTTTCAATATGAAATCCGGGAAAAATTTTTTGCTTAAACGAACTGCGCCAATTTTAACACTCTCAGTAATTAAAGGATTTCCTTTCTCAGCATAAATAAATTCTGAACTTCCACCGCCAATATCAAGACATAAAACATTTTTGTCAGAAACATCAATCGCATTCATAATTCCATAAAAAATTAATTTTGCTTCAGTTCTTCCATCTACTACTTCAATTTCAATATGAGTTTTTTCTTTTACAGCTTTAATAAATTTATCTTTATTATCGGCTTCGCGGACTGCACTTGTAGCAACAGCTCTGATTGAAGCTCCATAGTGTTCAGCTAACATTTTATAATTTTTCAGAATATCAATTGCCTTTTCAATTTCACCTTCGGAAATAAGTGAAAGATCTTCGCCTTTGTGTGAGCCAAGACGAATTACTTCTCTCTGCTTATCAAGTAATTTGAATGAACCATCCGGCTGAACTTCCACAATTACTAAGTGAAACGAATTTGTTCCAATATCTATTGCTGCTATTCGGTTATTTGTTTTCATTTCGAATTCTGTTTCGGATGATTTGGCTTGCAATTTCATAAACATCTTCTACACTTATATCGTCAATTAAATCTGATTTACGAATAAAATATTTGTTTGAACCTATTGGTGCCCAATTGTAAGGATTGGTTGGACCAAATAATGATATTTGCGGAGTTTTAGTCGAACCAGCAATGTGCATAGTTCCTGTATCGTTTGTTATGAATAAATCAGCTAAAGAAATCAGTGCTGCGACCTGTGAAATTTCTTTATTCTTGAAAACAGGCAGTTTGATTTTAGAATTCTGAAGTACATAATTCAGTTCTTCATCATCAGCATCACTTCCGGTAAGAAAGAATGTACAGTTAAAATTATTGTTTAACATTTCAATCAGTTGAACATACTTATTAAGCGACCACCTGTTTTGCGGTTTACCAGCACCAACATGAAAACCGATTACAAAAGATGAATTATCTTTTCTGATTTCAGCAAGAAAATTTTTTGCTATGGATAAATCTTTTTCATCAAAATTTATTTCAGAGGAAAAGTCTTTCGTATCAATTCCGAAAGGACGGAGCAAATCAAGAATTCTATCTGAAACATGAGAATCAGGATGCTTTCGCCAATCAATATCTATTCTACGATCAAAGAAAAACTGGCTATCGTTTAATTTTCCATCAAGTGATTTAGGACCAACTCGTATGGCCGAATGTGACAACCTTGCAATCAGATTGCTCGTGAAAGAAATTGAAACTGTAACGGGAACAAATACAGCATCATATTTTTTTTTGAGTAATTTCAGAAATCTCAACAGATAGAAAGGATTAAAAAATTTTGACTTATCAAATACAAAAAGTTCATCAACAAATCTGCTCTTTAAAAGTCCCTTATAATTTTCTTTACTTAAAATAATTGTTATACGGGATTGCGGATATTTTTCTTTTATTGCCCGAAGCAGTGAAATTCCTGCAAGTAAATCACCAAGTTGATTATGCTGTCGAACAATCAGAATGTTTTTTAATTCTCCTAAATCTGTAGAATAGTTTTCGGGAACTTCGAAAAGTTTTTTAGAGAAAGTAAGAAGCAGATTGGTTAAAAAATTTTTATTAGCCATTCATTTATTTTTTTCTTTATCATCCTTTATTTCTGTGTACTTCGCTTCTTCAACATCTTCATATTTTGTCTTTACTCTTTTCTGCTCATAAACTTTAGTTTTGTTTTCGTTCTGTGTATAACCTCTAATAAAATTCCTGACAATCCGATAAACAAGAAATATCAGCAGCAGAATTAAAAATAAACGAAGCATTATAAAACTCTCCTTGTTTCTGGATTAAAATATTCTATCAGTCCTCTGTCTTCTCTGAAAATCTGACGGAATAATTCTTCAAAATCATTTTCGTTATTAACAAAATCAATTTCAGTAGAATTAACAATCAAAAGTGGAGTAGAATTATATCTGAAGAAAAAATGGTTGTACGCTTCACTTAATTCTTCGATATAACTTCTTGTAAGATTTTTCTCAATTGCTCTTCCGCGTTTTTTTATGTTGAACATAAGCCGGTCAATACTTGATTGGAGGAACACTACCAGATCAGGTTTTCTCAATGAACGGGCTAGTAAAGGATAAAGTGATTCGTAAAGTTTTAGTTCATCGCCGGTAAGATTAAGGTAAGCGAAAATTCTGTCTTTTTCGAAAATGTAATCTGAAACTATATAGCTTGAAAATAAATCTTCCTGACTTAGTTCTTCCTGTTGCTTGAATCTGTTTATAAGGAAAAACATCTGTGTCTGAAATGCATATCGTCGTCTGTCATTATAAAATTTTTCAAGAAATGGATTTGTTTCAAATTGTTCGAGTATAAGTCGTGCATCAAGTTTAGCTTTAAGTTTTTTTGCAAGAGCAGTTTTACCTGCACCAATAACGCCTTCAACTGCTATGTACCGAAGTTCAGAGTTGTTATCCAATCTCTTTCTCCTGTTTTAATAATGTTTCATCAATTTTAGAAATAATAGTTCTGTCTTTAACGCGATTTAGTAATTCGATTAAAGAAATCCTTAAAGAAGGATGAATAAAATTCTTATCAAGTTCTACAAGTGGTAAAAGCACAAAATCTCTTAAATGAATTCCTTTATGCGGTAAAGTTAAAACATCATCAGCTAAAATTAAATCGTCATAAAACAAAATATCCAGATCAATTTCTCTGGGTCCCCAGCGCTCACGAAGCTGTCGCCCGACTTTTAATTCAGTTTTTTTCAACAAATAAAAAAGCTCTAAAGGTAAAAGTGAAGTTCTGATTTTTATCACGGCATTATAAAAATTTTGTTGGTTATGCTTTCCATAAGGTAACGATTCATAAACAGATGAGCTTGATATTAAACTTATTGAATTACATTCCAGCAAATAACCAACTGCATTTCTGAGATTGTTGACTCTATCTCCGACATTTGAACCCAAAGCAATATATGCAATGTGATTTTTATCAGACATTATAAATCTTTTCTTTCCTTTATAACTTCTACTTCAACACAATCCACGACACCGCCAAGCGGAGGATTATTTTTGCGAACCCGAACTGCAATTTTATTTATTGTTTGAAAATTGATGAGTAACTCATCGGCAATTTTCATTGCAAGCGATTCGATGAGATAATACTTTTGCTCAAGTGCCATTTTGTATAAGAACTTATAAACTTTATGATAGTCTATTGTTTCGTGCAGAGAATCTTTTTTTGCTGCTAAGGAGAAATCGGTGTAAATATCAACATCAGCTTCAAACTTACCTCCAACGCTTTGCTCTTCAGAACGAACGCCGTGATAGCCATAAAATGTTGCTTTTTTAATCCGAATAATATTTTCCATAAATATCCTTTTTCAACAGTGCAAAGTTAATTAAACTGATTACAAGAATTATACTTTTACTTCTTTCACTTTCTGGAATACAATACCATAAAGATTTGCAATAAGCAATCCGATTAAAACCAGTGCAGAACCAACAAGATGATGAGTTGTAAAAACTTCATTATAAAAAATCCAGCCAAGTAAAAGTGCTACGATAGGAGTAATAAATGCAATCAAAGAAAGGATGACTACATTTATTCTTTTCATCAACCAGTAGAATGAAGTGAAAGTGACCACGCTTCCGAAAATTGCGAGATACAGTACAGCAAGAATTCCATTTTCTTCAAAAGAAACTCTTGACATATCCTCTGCAAACAAACCGATTAGTGTTCCAGCAATGCCGGCAATCAGCATAGGAATAAAATTCATTGAAAGAGGATTTAGATGTTTACCGTGTTTTTTAAGAGTAACTGCAATATATGCCTGCATTATCCCGCTAAGCATCACAGCAAACATTCCTAATAGATAATCAGAAAGAGTGAATGAAAATGAATCCGAAAAAATTATGATGATACCTAAAAACCCTAAAATCATCCCGACAGTTTTACCTATTCCAATTTTTTCATTTGGAATCATGAAGAAAGAAAATATTGCAACAAAGAATGGATAAACTCCAAATAAAACCGAAGCTAATCCTGATGGAACAAATTGCTCTGCCCAATAAACCAAGCCAAAAGGAATTACAAAAGATAAAAATCCCATTTGAAAATACAGCTTGATAGAGAGTTTGTCTTTCTGAAGAGCGATTCCTTTCAATCGCATAATGATAAAAATTGCGATCGAAGCAATAATAAATCTCAATCCGCCTGAAAGAAAAGGAGTAAATGATTCCAGACTAATTCTTATTGCAAGCCATGTTGAACCCCAGATAAAACAAAGCAAAATATATGCAAAAAATATTTTTAAACTTTCTTTCGTCATCTTTTGATTGCGATTAGTCCAAGTGATCTACCAGATTTCAATCCATCTCTTCTGTATGAATGAAGCAATTCGTTAAATTCATAAGTACATAAGACTGATTTCTGTATATGTGAAGATTTCATACCGTTATCAATTAACATATCATAATTAGCAGCCGCAACATCAAGATAAAATTTATTATTGATGTACTTAAGATATTTTCCATCAAATTGTTCAGCTACCTCTTTTCCTACTTCATAGTTTGCCTGCGATATTGAAGGTCCGATGTATGCGAATAAATTTTCTGCTTTGCAATTAAATTTTTTGAAAAGAGTTTTTAATGTTTTCTCAACAATTTTTGCTTTAGTGCCGCGCCAACCTGAATGAATAGCTGCAATTACTTTCAACTTAGAATCAAAAATATAAATTGAGGTGCAATCAGCGGCACTGATAACAAGTCCAAGATTTTCAGTAGCAGTAATCATAGCATCACTTTCTCCGCAAACTCCCGGCTTATCTACAATAGAAATGATATCTGAATGAGTTTGTCTTTGAAATGCAATATTATCTGAGCTTAAACCAAACTGATTAAAAAATGCTTCTCTGTTTTCACGAACAATATTATCATCATCACCAACAGATAATGATAGGTTGAAATAATAAGGAGCTTTTCTTTCAAGTCCGACTTTTGTACTAAAGCCACAAACGATTTCAGGAAATCTGTTGAAGATATAAGGTTTAATTATGAACAAGCTGAATCTTCCAAAAAATTGTGAGCAAATTTAATTCAATTTAAGTTGTAATTAAACATTTCAGTTAAGCGTTAAAGGGATGATTGAGCGAAATTTTAAATAGTGTTATATTAAGCAGCAAATTTTTAGAATAAAGGAAAAACATTGAAAATATTAGTCTCAAACGATGATGGAATTGATTCAGCCGGAATTCAGGTATTAGTTAAGTCATTAAGAGAAATTGCTGATGTAACAGTTGTAGCACCACATCAGGAACAAAGTGCAGTTGGACATGCAATTACAATGCAAACTCCACTTAGAGTTTTTGAATATCATAAAGATGGAAAGTTTTTTGGTTATGCAATTGATGGTACTCCAGCTGATTGTGTAAAAATAGGAATCAGAAATTTAATGACTGAACCGCCGGATCTGATGGTTTCAGGAATAAATCACGGTTCCAACACTGCAATAAATATTATTTACTCCGGAACAGTTTCAGCCGCCAGAGAAGCTGCTATAATGGATGTTCCTTCAATTGCAATTTCAGTAACCAGCCATTCGGTAATGGATTTTTCTTTTGCTGCAAAGGTTGCAAAAATGCTTTCTCTTGAGGTGAATAAACGAGGCCTACCGAAAGGAACAATGCTTAATGTGAATGTTCCCAATTTGCCTGAAGAACAGATTGCAGGAATTCTTGTTACCAAACAAGGCAAATCAAAGTGGGACGACATTTATGAAAAAAGAGTTGATCCTTATGGAAGAAATTATTACTGGTTAACCGGCAATCTTGTTGAAGTTGATCATTCGCTTGAGTATGATCAGGCAGCAATAAGAAATAATTATGTATCAGTAACTCCGATTCATTTCGATCTGACCGATTACAAAACTTTTGAAGAAATGAAAGAATGGAAAATCGAAAATCTATTTAATGCCAAAGCACATAGAGATATTTCAAATTGATGCCTTTACTTCAGAGCCATTTAAAGGAAATCCTGCAGCAGTGGTGCTTGAAAATTCTCTGTCTGAAAATGAAATGATAAATATTGCTTCAGAAATGAATCTTTCTGAAACTGCATTTCTTTCTATTTCTGAACTTACCGATTTTAATTTAAGATGGTTCACACCAAAAACAGAAGTTAAATTATGTGGTCACGCTACAATTGCTTCACTACATTATCTTTACGAGAAAAATCTTATTCAAGAAAATTCAACTATCACTTTTAGCACTAAATCAGGAAATATTAAAGCAGGAAGATGTAACTCTTATTACTGGATGCAACTTCCAACAATAAATTTTTCAAGAGTAGAAAATTCATTAACAGAATTGTATTCTGCTTTAGGGCTCAGCTTAGAACAAATCAATAATGATGCTTACATCGGGTCGAATGGATACCTTTTTATTTGCGTTGATAATCTTACAACCCTGTTTAATCTTAGACCTGACTTTAACAGGATTTCAGAAATTCTTTTATCACAAAATGATTTTTCAAACATTGTCATTTATACAGTGCAAACAATAGAAAGTGAATCTATTGCTCATATCAGATTCTTTGCACCGAATGAAGGAATATTTGAAGATCCGGTTACAGGTTCTGCAGCAGGACCATTGCTGCCGTTGCTTATAAAACAAAATTTAATTAAAAATTTTTCCAATGATAGAATTTATATTATTGAACAAGGAGATGTGTTGAACAGACCTGGCAGAATTGGTGTAAGTTTTAATAGCAGAGAAAACATTCTTAAAATTTTTGGTAAAGCAGTTACAACTCTGAAAGGCAGTTTAATTATCTGATGTTTGGTTATGATAAAATAGAAGTAAGTTTATCATTCAGCTGGATAATTTTTATTCTACTGATTTTAGCTGCACTCGCCTATTCTTTTTTTGTTTACAGATTTACTCTTCCTCCTGTATCTGAAATCAAACGATTCACACTTGCCTTTCTACGATTTTTAGCTTTATCCATTCTGATACTTGTATTTTTTGAACCAGTACTTTCGTTAGAGAAGAAAGTAAAATTCGAGCCGCTTAACATTGTTTTTGTTGACGACAGTAAATCAATGAAATTAAACGACGGAACTCAAAGAATCGAAAAAACTCTTTCTCTGATTGATAAACTTAAAAGCTCAGATATAAAGAATAATATTCTATTTTATTCATTCGCTTCAGATGTAAAACAAATTGATGCTAATAAAATAACTGATGAACTAAAATTCGATAAGTCCTCAACTAATTTCAGCAAAATATTTAACTCCGATTTGCTTAAAGATAAAAATGTTGCTTCATTCACAATCATATCTGATGGAGTAATCACAGAAGGCAGTTCGCCAATTTATGCAGCAGAGAAATTTGGAATTCCTGTTATTACTATTGCAATTGGTGATAGCAGCAAGAAGAAAGATATAGCAATCAGAAATGTGCTTTTCAATGAATATGTTTATGCTGAAACACCAACATCAATTTCTGCAACGATAATCAATCACGGTTTTGCAGGACAATCAGTTAATGCAAGTCTGTTCGAAGGCAACTCTTTGATTGAACAACAGCAGATTATTCTTGATGAAAGTGGAGTTAATTCTGTAAGCTTTACATACACAGCTCAGCAAAGCGGTGAAAAAAAGTTAAGTGTGAGATTAAATAATCTCAATGGAGAATCCAGCACCGCAAATAATGTTTATCCTTTCTTTCTGAATGTTCGAAGCAATAAAATAAAAGTATTGCTGCTTTCAGGCAGTCCATCACCTGATTTATCGTTTATGAAAAATGCTCTGCAAAAAGAAAATAACTTTCAGGTGAATACATTAACTCAGGTAAGCTCATCAAATTTCATTGAGATAAATCCAAATCAGAAAATTGATAGTGCTGATGTGATTTTTCTTTTATCTTTTCCGACTAAAGAAACTTCTCAGGAAATTTTTAATCGGGTTAAAGAAAAAATACTTAACAAAAACACACCCTTCTTTCTGATGCTAAATAACTCAACGGACATTTCAAAGCTTTCACAAATTTCTAATGAACTCCCAGTTACAATTCAAACTTTGCGCGGCGATTATCTTAATGCTCAACCAGATTTGAATTCCGACGAATTGAATAATCCCATAATTTCTACAAACATTAATCTGAATGACTGGAATAATCTTCCACCGATTCTTTATACTGACGGAAATATTCTGGCTAAAACTGAGAGTAAAGTTTTAAGTTATACAAAAATTGATAATAACAGATTGAAGCAACCTTTAATCGTTTCAAGAAATTTTGCTTCTAAGAGAAGCGTTTGTTTTGTTGGAAAAGATTTTTGGAAATGGAAACTTCAGACTGCGACAAAAAACATTCAGCTTTATGATAATCTTGTAATCAATATTGCAAAGTGGTTAAGTATTACAGATGAGCAAAAGCAATTTAATGTAAAAACACTTCGTAAATTTTATTCCGCCGGTGATGAAGTAGAATTTGTTGCTGAACTTTATGATGAATCACTTAATCCAATCAATGATTCAGAGATTAATATTAATATTAAATCAGCCACTGATGAAGCTGAACTTTCTTTAACATCTCTCGGAAATGGTTTGTACGAAGGAAAAATTAAACTGCTTAAATCAGGCGATTATAGTTATTCAGCTGAAGCAAAATTAAATGGCAAACTTTACAAAAAAGAATCCGGAAGATTTAATGTTGGTGATATAGATATTGAAATGATTGAAACCAGAATGAATTATGAATTGCTGAATGATCTTGCATTAAGAACCGGAGGAAGTTTATTCTTTCCGGACGATACTGAACTTATAATCAATAAAATCAGAGAAAGCATTAGCAAAGTTTCAGATGAAAAAATTGTTGAATCACAATTCCGATTATGGTCTGATGAATGGATGCTTGTCATTGTAATACTTTTATTCAGCCTTGAGTGGTTTATAAGAAAACAATCCGGCATGCTTTGATGATGAATTATGAAGTCGGAATACTTAAATAAGATTTTCGATTTTTTTCTACCACGCGTTTGCCCTTCCTGCAATAAGAAATTAGAATCTTCCGAAGAAATTATATGCGATTATTGTTTTAGCAAATTAAAATTAACACAGGAATCGCTGATCAAGTCGGAATTTGAGAATAAATTTGCAACGAAGAATTTCATAAAAGACTTTCATCCTATATTTGTATTTGAAAGCGGGAACGAAATACAACATATAATTCATTCGCTTAAATACAACAAAAGATTCAGGATTGGAATTTTTCTTGGGAAAATTATTGCCAACCAACTAAATGAGAAATTGAGTGATTGGAAGATCGAACTGATTATTCCAATACCTTTGCACCGACTTAAAAAAGCTGAACGAGGTTATAATCAATCAGAGTTTATTGCAAAAGGAATATCAATCGAAACAAAAATTCCTTATAGCAGAAAAGCGATTCACAGAAAAAAGTTTACTGAAACTCAAACCCATCTTTCAGCATTAGAGCGGCAGCAAAATGTAAAAGATGCATTTAAAGTTGTGAATAAAAAATTGATTGAAGGGAAAAACATTTTATTGGTTGATGATGTGATAACAACCGGCTCAACTATCACTGAGTGTGCAAAAGTTTTGTTGAAAGAAGGAGCAAAGAATATTTATGCAGCCTCTGTTGCCATTGCTGAGTAAAATACTTACATCTGTTCAGGTGCAGAAACGCCAAGAATACTCAAACCATTTTTTAACACAATCTTTACTGCATTTACTAAAGCCAATCTTGCTTCGGCTATATCTTTTTCAGAGCCGAGTATTCTTCTGAAAGTATAAAACTTGTGGAACAATGCAGCAAGCTCCTCAAGATAAGTGCAAATACGATGCGTTTCAAAATTTTCAGCAGCAAAAAGAACTTCCTCTTTGAACAGGTTCAATTTCTTTAATAGCTGAACTTCTTCGGGTGAATTTAACAGATGAAGATTACTATAATTTGCAGAAAGATTTTCTTTTGAAACAGTTCTTATAATCGAACAAATTCTTGCGTGTGCATATTGAAGATAAAAAACCGGATTTTCATCTGATTGCTTCTTTGCAAGTGTTAAATCAAAATTCATATGCGAAGTAATGTTTCGCATATTGAAGAAATATCTTACCACATCTTTTCCGACTTCATCAACAAGCTCATCGAGTGTAATGTAATTAGCTTTTCTTGTTGACATTTTAACAATCTCACCATCCTTAGTAATGGTAACAAACTGATGAATGAGAACTTTAACTTTGCTTACATCGTAACCAAGTGCCTGAAGTCCGGCTAATACATCAGGATAAGTTGCATTATGATCTGAGCCAAATAAATCAACCATCAGATCGTAACCGCGCTGAAATTTTGTAATATGATAAGCAATATCAGGTAATCTGTAAGTCGGTTCGCCGGTTGATTTAACAATTACTTTATCCTGCTCTTTGCCAAGTTCTGTAAGTCTGAGCCAGACTGCTCCATCTTTTTCGTAAGAAAGATTTTTCTCTTTAAATGTTTTCAAAAGCTGTTCAATTTTACCTTCTTCATAAAGTGAGTTTTCATTAAAGAAAATTTTATGATTGATGTTAAGCTTGTTTAATGATTTTTTTATGTCTTTAAAGATTTCTCTTTCGGCAGTTTGTTTGAAAATTCCTTCTGCGTCTTCGTCTTTAAGATTATCACCGTGTTCATCAAACAATAATCTGGCAATATCTTTTATATACTCACCTTGATAGTAATCTTCCGGAAAATTTATTTTCTCACCAAGTAATTCCAGATAACGCAAACGAACTGAATCACCAAGAACGCGCATCTGTCTGCCTGCATTGTTGAAATAATATTCTCTGTCAACTTCATAACCAATCCATTCAAGCAGATTAGCTACTGTATCACCTACAACAGCATTTCTGCCGTGTCCGACCGTTAATGGTCCTGTTGGATTAGCTGAAACAAATTCAACATTAGCTTTCCTGCCTTTGAATTTATCTGAACGGCCAAAATTATCTTGTTCAGTAACTATCTTATTTATTACATCCGAAAAGAAATCAGGACTAAAGAAGAAATTAATAAATCCCGGACCTGCAACTTCAATTTTTGAAATAACGGAATTATCAATATTTAAAGAATCAACAATAAGCTGAGCAATTTCACGCGGATTTTTTTTCAACTTCTTTGAAAGCATCATTGCAGCGTTAGATGATAAATCACCGTGATCTTCCGATTTGGGAATATCAAATTGAAGTGTAATTTCTTTAAGTTCAGGAATTTTATTTGCTGCTTCGTTAAATAATTTTAAAAGATATTCTTTCAACTTTTACTGCTCTTTCTTCTGGTTGTAGTTTTAGTCTTGGTTGCTGAGTTTGATTTAATACTCACTTCCTTCTGAGGTTCAGATTTTTTCAAAGCAGGATCATCAACAATCCAGCTTGGTGCGTCGCCCCAAAGTTTTTCGAGGTTATAAAATTCTCTTGCTTCTTTTTTGAAAACATGAACAACAACATCAACATAATCAAGTAAAACCCATTGCAATGCTGTGTATCCTTCTTTATGCCAGCATTTAATTCCTTCATCGCGAAGTTTATCATCAATTTCATCTGCTATTGCTTTAACCTGCGTATCAGAATCAGCCGAACAAATAACAAAATAATCAGCAAAGGTTGCCAGATTCTTTAACTCCAGAATTTTTACATCATAACCTTTTTTGTTGAATACGAGATTTGCAATTTTCTCTGCGAATACTTTTGTATCCAAATTAACTCCTTATTGATTTAAGTAATTATTAAAATCTTTTCCAATAACAAGTGTAACATCGAGGTAGTAATTCTTATTAAACTGCTGAATTACATTCTGCCTGCTGATTCCAATAGAATCAGCCAATGAATAAGCGAAGCTTTTATTTCCAACTCTGTCAATAATGAATGAATTATCAATATCAAAAGAAGCGAAGTTACCTGTTTTCACAACATCAAAATTTTTTGAACGAAGTAAATCAGTAAACTTGTCAGCAAGTCCTGCTGCACCACAAGCGTTCAATACTTCAACCTGAATAACATGATTTGTTTTTTGCACAGGTTTTTCCTTTTCAGAAAACAAAGGAATAACTTTCAAGATTATTATAATTAAAAGTGCTAATGAAACAGCAACGAGCAGTAAATTTATAACCGCGAGAAATTTTTGTGGTCGGAGTTGATTATTACCAGAGCTAATTGATTCCTTCTTATCGATCTTAATCACCTCTCACTTAAAATCCGGAAAAGTAATCATTATAGAATGGATTATAATAGTAATTTCTGTAACCGCTGTAAGGATTATTAAAATAGAACGGTAAACTTCTGTACTGCAAAGTAATTGACACATCATCCCAGGGTTTGTAATTGAGTGCCGCACGGCTTATATAAAGACCATTCAAACTATTTTGAAAGTCTTTTCCAAAAGTGCTGTAAGGAGAATTAACAATACTTGCATCGAGCTGTACATTTAGATTATCACTAAACCTATACATCATACTGTTTGTATAAACTCCGAGAGCAATTCCTTGTCCGGCAAAAGCAGAATAAGACATACTGAAAGAATGTTTCATAGAAAAGTTTTCACTGTTCAGAAAATCAAATAAAAAATTTGATGAACGGTTATAGATTCCATCTTTGGGAGTTTCTGTCGGAAATCCGCTTTCCTTAAACTGTGCAAATGTAAGTGATGAAATCAAAACCAGAATTGTTAAAAGCTTTTTCATATTCTTCTCATTCTTTTTTAGAATTTTAATGTTTTATAAACCCAAAATCAACTTATTACTTTTTCAACTTTCGCTGCAAAAACCACATATAATTGCTGACCAAATATAACTAAGCCAATGCTTTTACTTCAACATTTTTGAAATTTAGACGATTAAATTTTGATTTTGTTATTGACAAATGAAAAAACTTTTATAGATTTGCAGAGAAATTTTATGAAAAACTTTACTGAGTCATATCGTTTTCTCTATCAGAGCCCAATTTTGAATTGGTGGTGGTGGAGTGTTTTATGACGATATAACTCAGTGAATTTGAGAACTAAATTGTTTGATTAAACCCTTCTCATCACTGAGAAGGGTTTTTTGTTATACATAATTCCAAAAATTAAAAAATACTTTTAACTCTTTATGAACATAGAAAGATTTAAAGAATTAGCAGCAAGTTTTAATCTGATTCCGGTTTATGAAATTATTACTGCTGATTTACTAACACCAGTACTTGCTTATGCTAAATTAAGAAAAAAAGGAACTCAAAGTTTTTTGTTAGAGTCAGTGCAAGGCTCTTTAAGTATGGCAAGATATTCATTCATAGGAATTAATCCGGAGAAAATTCTGCTTAATAAAAAAACAACTATCAACGAAATAAACAATAACAATTCATCTGAATATGTTGGTAATATTTTTGAGAGACTTAAAGAAGAAACAGATAATATAAGGCAAGCGCACTTACCGGAGATTCCTGAATTTACCGGAGGTTTGGTTGGATTTTTAGGATATGAAAATATTTCACTGATTGAACCGGTAGTAAAATTTAATTATCAACAAAAATTTAATTACGATTCTAATTTCGGTTTGTATAAAACAATTATCGCATTTGATCATTACAAACATCAGATTATTCTTATTACTAATGTTCTCGTTCAAACACAAAGCAATCTGGATTTAATTTACTCCGAAGCCAAACAAAATTTAAAGAAGTTTAAAAGTATTTTATTAAATGATTCGGTCAGTATTGATTCCTTCAAAATGTTGAATAGCTCTGAAGCTGATTTTGATACTAAATATTTTTATCAACTTGTTGAAAAAAGCAAAGAAGAAATTCGTGCCGGAGAAATTTTTCAGATTGTTCTTTCAAAAAGATTCTCGAGTGAATTCAAAGGTGATTTGATAAATGTTTATCGTGCTTTGAGAATAATTAATCCTTCACCTTATATGTACTTTCTGGAAAATGCTGATGGATTTTCTATTCTCGGAACTTCACCTGAAGATTTGCTGCGAATTAAAAATAGAAAAGCTACAGTTCTTCCAATTGCTGGAACGAGAAGAAGAGGAAAGGATGAAGCGGAGGATTTGAACCTGGAAGAAAATTTATTAAATGATCCTAAAGAACTTGCAGAACACACAATGCTTGTTGATCTTGGAAGAAATGATCTTGGTCGTGTCTGTAAATATGGAAGTGTAAAAGTTTCTGAGTTTATGAAAATTCAGAAGTATTCGCATGTAATGCATATCGTTTCAAAAGTTGAAGGAGAATTGAGAGATGATGTTCATCCGATTGATGCATTAAAATCATGTTTTCCAGCGGGCACAGTAAGCGGTGCTCCGAAAATTCGTGCGATGCAGCTTATCAGCGAGTTTGAAAATGAAGAAAGGAATATTTATGCCGGCGCTGTTGGTTACATTGATTTTTCCGGAAATCTAGATATGTGTATTGCAATCAGAACTCTTTTTGCAGATGATGGAAAAATATATTGGCAGGCAGGAGCGGGAATTGTTGCAGACAGTGTTCCTGAAAAAGAAGCTCTTGAAATAAAAAATAAATCAGCCGTAATGTTAAACGCATTAAAATATGCAGAGGTTATAGATGAAAATTCTGGTAATTGATAACTACGATTCTTTCACTTACAATCTTGTTCAGCTATTGGGAAGTTTTAACTGCGAACTTATTGTAAAACGAAATGATGAAATAAATGTTAGTGATATTAAGAAAATTAATCCCGATAAAATTCTTATTTCACCAGGACCAGGAAAACCAGGGGACTCAAAAGTTTCATTGGATGCGATAAAATATTTTGGAGAAAAAATTCCGATTCTCGGCGTGTGCCTCGGTCATCAGGCAATTGGAATTAGTTTCGGTGGTAATGTTGTTCGTGCTTCAAAACTTATGCACGGAAAAACCAGCAGAATAAAACACAATCATAAAGGTGTGTTCAAATCTTTACCACAAAATTTTATCGCAACAAGATATCACTCATTAATTGTTGATAAAAAATCTTTGCCTGAATGCCTTGAAATTACCGCTACATCTGAAGATGGAATGATTATGGGAATCAGACATAAAAATTTTCCAATTGAAGGAATACAATTCCATCCTGAATCTATCCTTACTGCCGAAGGGAAAAACTTAATTAAAAACTGGCTGGAGGAAGTATGAAACAAGTAATAGAAAAATTGCTTGAGGATTCTCACCTGTCTTTTGAGGAAGCATATTCAGTTATGACTTCGATAATGGAAGGTACTGCTTCATCGGTTATGATTTCATCTTTTCTTACAGCAATGAAAGCAAAAGGTGAAACAGCTGAAGAGGTTGCAGGATTTGCTAAAGCTATGCGTGAGCATAGTATAAAAATTAAATGCGACAATCCGAATGTAATTGATGTTTGCGGAACCGGAGGTGATAATTCAGGTACATTTAACATTTCAACTGCAACAGCATTTGTAGTGGCTGCATTTGGAGTTCCTGTTGCTAAGCATGGAAATCGTTCCATAAGCAGTAATTCAGGAAGCGCGGATGTTTTAAAAGCATTAGGTGTAAATATTAATATGTCACCACAAATTGCTGAACGGGCGCTGAATGAAATCGGTGTTACTTTTCTGTTTGCACCATTATACCATCCGGCAATGAAGTTTGCTGCACCAGTTAGACAGGAATTAAAGATAAGAACAGTGTTTAATATTCTTGGTCCTTTGACAAATCCAGTTAATCTGAAAAAACAGATGATTGGAACATTTAGCAATGAAGCTGCTGAATTACTTTGCACTGCTTCAAAATATTTGGACTATGAGAAGATTTCAGTAATCTGCAACAATAACAAGTATGATGAAATTCTTCTTGAGCATAAAACAAATGTCTATGAGTTAAATGATAAAAAACAAATTACCTTCTATCAGTTATCGAATTATGATTTTAACTATGATCAAATCAATTCAGAAAGTATTAAAGGAGGCACTCCTGAAGAAAATGCAGAACTGATTCTTGACATTTTTCAAAATCACAAATTAAACGGAGCTTTTCATACTATTTGTGCGAACTCAGCAATGGCCTTAAAGGTTGCCGGCGTATTTGACAATCTTTCCGATGCGGCAAAAGCAGCTGAAGAAGTAATATTAAGCAATAAAGCCATAAATAAGCTTAAACAATTAGTCGAAATTTCAAACAGTTGATACATGAATATTCTCAAAGAAATAGTTGAAGTAAAAAAAGAAGAAGTGAAAGATCTTAAAAAGAAATTTTCTTATAACTCATTTAAATCACTTGAGTACTTTAACTCCGATACAAGAAATTTTCAAAAAGTTTTGACGAATGAAAAAAGAATTTCAGTTATTGCGGAACTAAAAAAAGCAAGTCCTTCGAAAGGCATTATCAGACATGATTTTAATCATCTGAAAATTGCTGAAGTTTATAATTCTGCTGCGGTAGATTCAATTTCCGTTCTTACAGACAAAAATTTTTTCAAAGGAGATATTCAATTCATTTCTGATATAAGGAAAGTCACCGATATTCCTTTGCTCAGAAAAGATTTTATTATTGATGATCATCAGATTCTTGAAGCAAAAGCATTTGGTGCTGATGCAATACTTTTAATCAGCGAAATATTATCGGCTAACCAAATAAAAGATTTAACAGAATGTGCAACTGAGTTAAATCTTTCTGTTCTACTTGAACTTCACTCAGCTAATGAAATTTCAAAAATTGATTTTCACAGGAACAAAGTAATCGGAATTAACAACAGAGACTTAACAGATTTTTCTGTTGATATTACAACAACAGAAAAAATTAAAAATAAAATTGAGCAGCAAGTAATTATTGTATCTGAAAGTGGCGTAAGTACAGAGAAAGATATTGAGTATCTTAAACAGATAAGAGTTAATGCAGTTCTTGTCGGTGAACATTTTATGAAATCGGAAAATTTGGTCGAAGCTTTAAAACAATTTTTAGATTGGTGCAATTATGAAGATTAAAATCTGCGGAATTACAAATCTCGCTGATGCTTTGCTATGCGAAAGCTGTGGGGCTGATGCAATCGGATTTATTTTTTATGTCGGCAGTAAAAGACAAATTATGCCCGATGAAGCAGCGGAAATAGTAAGACATTTAAATCCTCTAACAATTAAAGTTGGAGTTTTTGTAGATGAGAATCCTGTTTTGATAAATCAATTAATAAAGGATGTTGGATTAAATATGGTTCAACTTCATGGCGGAGAAACACCTGAAGATATAAGTTTGATTAATGTACCTGTAATAAAAGCATTTCGTGTTAATGATAATTTTGATTTCTCAGTGCTTAATCACTATTCGAATTCATATCTGCTTCTTGATTCATACGATAAAGAAGAACTTGGCGGAACTGGTAAAGCATTCAACTGGCAAATGATTCCTGAGCAATTGAAATCAAAAATTATTTTAGCCGGCGGAATAAATTCTGATAACATTGATTTCATATTTCGACAAATAAAACCTCAAGCCATTGATGTTTCTTCCTCACTCGAAGAATATCCGGGTAAAAAAGACAAGCAGAAAGTAATTCAGTTTTTTAAAAAGATAAAATCATTTAAGGAGTAATTATGCTAATAATGATGAGCTTAAACTCACCTCGTGAGCATATTGACAAAGTAAAAAATAAAATCATCGAGCACGGTTGTACACCGCACGAAATTCCCGGCTCTGAAAAGCTTGCTATCGGAATTACCGGTCCTTCATCAACTTTGACGATCGAAGATTTTCTTACTCTCGATTCAGTTGAAGAAGTTGTACGAGTTTCAAAACCTTACAAGCTTGTAAGCAGAGAGATGAAACGCGAAGACACAATTATAGATGTTGATGGAATAAAAATCGGAAATTGTAATCTCGCAATAATTGCAGGACCGTGTTCGGTTGAAAGTCGTGATCAGATTTTTGAAATAGCAACAGAACTAAAAGAAATGGGAATAAAATTGCTTCGCGCCGGAGCATATAAACCACGAACAAGTCCTTATGCTTTCCAGGGATTGAAAGAAAAAGGACTTGAATATCTTGTTGAAGTAAGAGAAAAACTTGGGTTGAAAATCGTTACTGAAGTTAAAGACACAGAAACACTTCCGCTCATTTCACAAGTGGCCGATGTAATTCAGATTGGTGCGAGAAATATGCAAAACTTTTCATTACTCGAAGCAGTCGGAAAAATTGATAAACCTGTCCTGCTGAAACGCGGACTTGCAGCAACAATAGAAGATTTATTGATGAGTGCAGAATACATTCTTTCAAAAGGAAATTATAATGTTATTCTTTGCGAAAGAGGAATCAGAACATTTGAAACATATACGCGAAATACACTTGATTTAAATGCTGTGCCTGTAGTGAAAAAGAATTCTCATCTTCCAATTATTGTTGATCCTTCTCACGGAATTGGAATCTGGGATAAAGTTAAACCGATGGCTTTAGCTGCTGTCGCAGCTGGCGCAGATGGTTTGATAATTGAAGTTCATAATCATCCTGAAAAAGCTTTATCGGATGGTTATCAATCTCTGACTCCAAAACATTTCAAATCTTTACTCGATAAACTCCTTGCATTGGCTCCTGTGGTTGATAGAAAACTTGAGTTGTATTATGATTAAACAAACTTACCAACAACCTGATTCAAAAGGGAAATTCGGAAGATTCGGAGGAATGTTTGTTCCCGAAACTTTGATAACTCCTCTTAAGCAGCTTGAAGAAGCATACCTTGTGTTAAAAGATGATGAGAGTTTTTTAAGTGAAATTGATAAACTCAATAGAGAATACACAGGAAGACCAACACCTTTAACATTTGCAGAAAGGTTAACTGAATATTTCGGCAAAGCAAAAATCTATCTTAAACGGGAAGACCTTTGTCATACAGGTGCGCATAAAATAAATAATGTGCTGGGACAAATTCTTCTTGCAAAATATCTTGGCAAGAAAAGAATTATAGCCGAAACTGGTGCTGGTCAGCACGGAGTTGCAACAGCAACAGCTTGTGCAAAGTTTGGATTAGAGTGTGTGGTTTATATGGGTGAAACAGATATCGAACGACAAAAACCGAATGTCTTCAGAATGAAATTGATGGGAGCAGAAGTAATTCCCGTTAAATCAGGAAGCCGCACTCTGAAAGATGCAACCAATGAAGCAATTAGAGATTGGGTTACAAATGTTGAAGATACTCATTACATAATTGGTTCGGTTGTCGGTCCTCATCCATATCCAATGATTGTTCGCGATTTTCAATCAATAATTGGTAAAGAAACGCTAGAACAAATGATGGAGAAAGAAAATCGTTTGCCTGATTATTTGCTTGCCTGTGTAGGTGGTGGAAGTAATGCAATTGGTTTGTTCTTCCCTTTCATTAATACAACTGTTAAAAAAATCGGTATTGAAGCTGCAGGAAAAGGTTTAGATACAGATGAACATTGTGCAACACTTACAAAAGGACGAGACGGAATTTTTCAGGGAATGAAAACTTATTTACTTCAGGATTATTTCGGACAGGTTCGTGAAGTATATTCAATATCTGCAGGACTTGATTATCCTGGCGTTGGGCCTGAACATAGTTTTTTGAAGGAAGAAAATCTTGTTGATTATTATTCAGTTACTGATAATGAAGCAATAGAAGCAGTCAAACTTCTCTCAAAGACTGAAGGGATTATTCCTGCACTTGAAACTGCACACGCAATCGCATATCTGAAATATCTTATGCCTAAAACTTCATCAGAGCAAATTGTAGTTATAAATCTTAGCGGCAGAGGTGATAAAGATTTAAATACCATTATGGAATACTTATGAGCAATATTGAATCAACAATAAAAAATGAACTAAGCAACGGAAGAAAAGTTCTTTCAGTTTTTCTCACCACTGGTTTTCCCGCAATGGCTGGTTTCACAGATTTGGTTCTACAAATTCTGGAAGCAGGTGCAGATATGGTTGAGCTTGGAATTCCATTCAGTGATCCTATTGCTGACGGACCGGTTATTCAATATTCATCACAAATTGCACTGACAAATGGTGTTAATATTGAAAAAGTTTTTGATGTGGTTGAAGAGATAAAACGAAATTCAAGGAAGCCAATAATTCTTATGGGATATGCAAATCCTATTCAGAATTATGGATTAGAAAATTTTATAAAAGGTTGTAAACAAATAAATGTTGATGGTCTCATTGTGCCTGATATTCCGATTGAAGAATATGACGATTTCTTTTCAGAAAATATGAATGGGTTAGATGTTATTCTTTTAGTAAGTCCAACTTCTGAAGATGAAAGGATTAAATTAATTGGAAATAAATCCAATGGATTTGTCTATTGTGTGAGCGTTAAAGGAATAACCGGTGAAAGAAATTCTGTTTCGGATGAAAGCATTAAGTACATACAGAAAGTCAAAGGAATATTACCCGATAAAAATATTCTCGTTGGATTTGGAGTTTCTTCTCCTCAGATTGCAAGAAACTATGCCGAATATTCAGATGGAGTAATTGTTGGCAGTGCAATTGTAAAATTACTTTCTGAGAATAAAATAAAAGAAGCGATTGATTTAGTTTCATCAATAAAAGATGAAATGAATTTTTAGTCATTGAAGAAATATTGATATTGAAACAACAGAACATCCAAAAAAAGGCGAGCTGCCAAACTCGCCTTTTCTTATTTAATCAAAAAATTTTCATCTGAGTAATACCATCTTTCTTGTTTGGATATATTCACCGGCTTGTAATTGGTAGAAATATATTCCGCTTGAAATCTCAGGTCTGGAGACCTGAGCTACGGAAAACTCAACTTCATAACTTCCGGCGGGTTTGTATTCATTAACGAGAGTTGCAATTTCATTTCCGAGAATATCAAATACTTTAAGAGAAACTTTAACATCACTCTGAGCCTGTCGAAGAGTGACTCCACTATTGTCATCCTTCGATGAACTCAGGATGACAGTTGGAATCCTGTATTTAATTTTTGTGCTTGGGTTGAATGGGTTTGGATAATTCTGCTCCAATGCAAATTCTGTTGGAAGTTGTTCATCATCTTCAACATCAGTTAATGTTATTCTAAACTTATTTATTTCCGACCAGGGACCTATTCCTCCATCATTATTTGTTCTTACTCTCCAGTAATAATCAACATTTGCACTTAAATCTCCTGTGTTAATTGTATAAGAGGACTGATTTGAATTTTGAGACAGTACAATTATTGAAAAAAGTGAATCAGTTGAAATTTGAATTTGATATGTACTAGCAGTCACAAGACTATCCCAATCCATAACCGGTGTAAGTGTGTTAATAGTTGAATTATTCGCCGGGAAAATTAGATTAGGTGCAGTGGTAGTTTCTTTATACATATCCCAAATCTGCTCATCAGAAAATGATTTATTGAATATCTTTACTTCATCAATTTTACCATTAAGAAATTCATTTAAAACTCCTGATGAATATTGCCTGCAGCCAATGCTCATAAAACTATTTGAATTTGAAGGATAGCTTATAGTTTGTGTACCAGTTGGTAATCCGTTTGTATAAAACTTTATTTGATTTCCCGTTTTAGAAGCAGCAACAAAAATCCACTCGCCGAGAGAATAATTCAAAATCTCATCAGAGGAAAAATCTCTGAAAGCATTATCGCTGTAAACGAAATAATTAATTCTTGTTCCACTGCCCCAAATTGGATGAGTTCCGAAGCCAAGCCCCCAAATGTTATCATTTGCATCATAGCCGGCAGATACTATTCTTGATGTGCCGATAAGAGAAATGTTAACCCAGGCGCTCATTGTAAAATCCCCGAATCCAAAATCGTAAGCCGAATTTTCGGGTACCTGTATTCTGCTTGATGAACCATTAAAGTAATATGCATTATCTGGATTTGCATATCTATCTTTGGTTAGGAGTGCATCATAAACAGTTCCGTGATTTGCAAATACACTTAAATCATTTGCATTTCCGTTAAACGGAAAATATGCCATCAAACTATCCTGGAAGAAAGTTGTTGAGTCGTTATACAGTGCGAGAATCTCATTGCTATCCAGTATACGATTATAAATTCTAAAATCATCCAGAGACCCTTTAAAGAAATTTCCATTATGATTTTTTCCGATAAAAAAATCAGGTCCTGGTGCATAGTCCATAGCTAAGGAATGATTATCTGTCTGTTTCAACTCTCCATCTACATAAATTGAAGTTGTTGATGTTGATGCACTTGTTTTCTGATAAGTTACAACAACATTCTTCCAAACATTTAAATCATTTAATCCATAAATAGGATTAAAGTATATACCAGGTTGTGCAACATTATATCCATTTAAATAAGAAAGTTGTCCGCCGCTAAAAAATTGCTGATATCTATGTCCACCATCTACCCAGCCAATAACAACTGATGCTGGACCCGGAGTTTCAGTTAATTTGTACCACCATGAAATTGTAAGCTCATCAGAAAATAAGTTTGGATTATCTGGTATTGAGATATAATCACCAATACCATTAAAACTGTATGCTTTTCCATGAATACCAAATCTATCCTGAGTTAATGATGCACCCAAAACGGTTCCGTTATTACCAGAACCGCTTTCATCATTAGCATTACCGTTAAATGGTAAGAATAAAACTAAATCATTGTAAGAGTTATTGTATTCCTCAAGAATTTCTGAATCACTTAATGGACGATTGTAAATTTTTACCTCATCAACTGCACCATTCATATTGCCAGCAACACAATTGTTTTGATAAGATTCGCCAATTGAAATTGGATTAGCGCTAAAGTTATTATAAGCAACGCTTCCGTTTCCACTAAGTTGCCCATCGACATAAACTTTTCCGGTATTTGAAGCAGCATCATAAGTTGCTGTTACCATATACCATCTATCTTCTATGAAGACTTGATTTGTTCTAACAGTTGACCAACCATTTTGACCTAACCACAGTTGAATTTGTCCGTCTGTATCTATTCCAAATAAGAATCCATTTACAAAACCACAAACATGTTTACATACAATTATCTTGGTGCCCCCGCTTTTGTATTTTATCCAGGCATTTACAGTAAATCCTGTTTCCAGATTCACATTAACAGAATTTGCGAGTGATATGCTGCTGGATTGATCGGGGAATGTAAATGCGCGATCAGATGTATTAAACCTATCCGGGACTAAAGCAGCATTGCCATTTATATTACCATCATGCCCGTTGCCGCTTAAATCAATTGTGTTACCGTTGAATGAGAAATATGCTACTAAACCTGAATCAAGTGAGGATTGTGCAATTGAAGTTAAAGTGAGGAAACAAAACAGAATTGCCGTATGATTTTTTTTCATATGTCACCTACATAGTAAAATTTTGAGTAATTGTAATTGGAAAGTCTATTCAGAAAAGTGTAAAGCTTTAGGAATTCTAATGAATTAGAAGTCTTAAAGAATTGATTAGAATGCCGAAACAAATAATCGCACTTAGAACACATTTACTCCCCTGTGAGTTAATTGTCCTGTTCAAACTTAAATTAAAAAAATATTTATCCCAAATTTGATCAATGAAAAAATTATTTTACCCGTACTATCATTTCAATTTCAACTGCAGCATTTAAAGGAAGTTCACTTACACCGACAGCACTTCGCACATGTAAGCCGTTTTCACCGAATATTTTGCCGATTAATTCAGATGCTCCATTCGCAACTTTTGGCTGGGAAGTAAATCCGTCTGCACTGTTCACGAATACTGTTAGTTTTACAACTTCTTCAACAGAATCAAGTGAACCAACAATACTCTTAATCGCAGCCAAACAGTTCAACGCACAAATCTGTGCTGCTTTCTGTGCATCTTCTTCCGAAAGATCTTTCCCAACTTTTCCAATATATTTCATTTCGCCTTTTACGACCGGAACTTGTCCGGAAGTCATCACAAGGTTTCCGACTTTTTTGGCAGGAATATATGCAGCTAATGGTTTTGCAACTTCCGGGAGTTCAAAGCCAAGTTGTTTAATTTTTTCTTCAATCATTACTGACTCCATAAATTTTTAATAAAATTTTTTTAACTATTTTTAGCACAACAAAAAAGGAAAACAAATGTCGCAAACCAAATTTAATGAATTCGTTGAGATTGTTAAACGATTAAGAAAAGAATGTCCGTGGGACAGAGAACAAACAAACGACTCAATTAAATCTGCTACAATTGAAGAAGCTTACGAAGTTGTTGAAGCTATTGACAAGAAAGATTTCGAAGAATTAAAAAAAGAACTTGGTGATTTATTGTTGCATGTGGTTTTTCACACTGTTATCGCAGAGGAGCAAAATCATTTTACAATTAATGATGTAGTTGAATCAATTCAGGAAAAACTTATAAGAAGACATCCACATGTTTTCGGGACAAAGGAAGTGAATGGTTCAGAAGAAGTAAAGAAGAATTGGGAAAAGATCAAACTTGAAGAAGGTCGTCAATCAATTCTAGAAGGAGTTCCACCTTATTTACCGGCGTTGCAAAGAGCACATCGCTTGCAGGAAAAAGCTGCCAAAGTAGGATTTGATTGGGAAAATAAAGAAGATGTCTGGAAAAAAGTTATAGAAGAAATTCAGGAAATGCACGAGATTGAAGAACTCAAAAAAAATACAGACTCAAAAGAAAAATCTGATGAGTTGATGAAAAAGCTGGAAGAAGAAGTCGGAGATGTTTTTTTTGCAATGGTTAATTATGCAAGATTTTTAGGTGTGAATCCGGAAGAAGCGTTGAGAGTTACAAATAATAAATTCATAAAAAGATTTCAGTACATAGAAGAAAAAATTAAAGAAAGTGGTCGTTCTGTAAGTGATTCTAATCTTGAAGAGATGGATAAATTCTGGAATGAGAGTAAATCATCTGATAAATCCTAATCAGGCACCATTACCATTGGAATATTTTTCGTAAGCATCAATAATATCCTTAACTAATTTATGGCGGACAACATCTTCTTTATCAAAATATACAAAACCAACTCCGCTAATTCCCTGAAGAATTTCTTTTGCCTGAACCAATCCACTTTTAGTTTTTGATGGTAAATCAATTTGAGTAATATCACCAGTTATAATTGCTTTCGAATTAGCACCTAATCTTGTTAAAAACATTTTCATCTGCAGATCGGTAGCATTCTGAGCTTCATCAAGAATAACAAATGCATTGTTTAATGTTCTGCCTCTCATATAAGCAAGAGGAACAATTTCAACAATTCCCTTTTCGATATAACCACGAAGTTTTTCAGTTGGTAACATCTCGTCAAGTGCATCATAAAGCGGTCGAAGATAAGGATCAATCTTTTCCTGAAAATCACCTGGTAAAAATCCTAAACTTTCGCCTGCTTCTACTGCAGGACGAGCAAGAATAATTTTTTTTACCAATCCTTTTTTTAATGCAGACACAGCAAGAGCAACTGCAAGATATGTTTTACCAGTTCCAGCCGGACCAATAGCAAAACAAATATCATTCTTTTGTGCAATCTGAATATATTTTTTTTGTCCGGGAGTTTTTGCTTTTACAACATCATTTTTGGTGTAAAGAATGATTGAATCAAATTCATTTTCGGAAACAACTTCTTTGCCTTCAACAGTAAGATTCAAAATTGTTTCGACATCATTAGCGTTTAATCTACCGCTTGTGTTCAAAACATAAATCATCTCTTTCAAAATTTTCTCAATTGATTCTACTTCTTCAATTACACCTTTAATCGTAACAACATCACCACGCACAGTTATGGTAGCATTAAATCTGTCTTCAAGAAGATTTAAGTTAGCATCATTGACACCAAGCAACGACACTAAGTCAACATTAGATAAGGTTAGTTTTTTTTCAACAACAGTCATAAATTAAATTTAAATACAAAAAGCCCTTATCAATTAAGACAAGGGCTTGGATGTTTATAAAAATTAAACAAGTTTACTATTGAACCGGAGCTGGTTTATAGTTTTTTCTGATCTTTTCGTATTTAGCTTTTTCTTCTTCAGTAAGATTAGGAATCTTGAATACTTGTTTTGGATAAATCAAATCAGGATTTTTAATTTTATCTCTGTTTGCTTTATAGATAACCGGCCAAGCAAAACCATTACCATAATGTTCTTTCTTTTTTGCAATTCCCCAGAGATGATCACCTTTTACAACAGTGTACATAATTTCTTTTGCTTCTTCAACCCAATTATCCAAAGCTCTCTGCATATCAACATGAACTTTATTGAAAAATTCAGGCAATGCACTGATTCGGTTTTTCTTTAAAGCATCGAGGTCTTTCTGTCTGTCAGCTTTTGGACCTTCTTTTCTTTTAATCTTACCATCAAGTTCATTGACAGCTGCTCTGAAATTAGCTACATCATTTCTGTTAGCGCCAACCATCTGATAAAGCTCATCAATGCATTCTTCAGGATCCTGAAGATTCATTGCTTTAAGATTGTCAATGTCTGATCTGAGAGCATTAATCTCTTGAGTAAGAGCATCCTTTTTAGCTTTAAGTCTGCTCATTTCTGCTTCCCACTGTTCTTCGGTCATCTCCTGAGCAAAACTAACTGCAGCGAAGATGAACAACAGGGAAAGAATGCTGAATAAATTTAATTTCTTCATTACTATTCCTCCGATACTATTTTAAAAATCTTGGTTAATTAATTTATTTAGGAAGTTTTTCAAGATTAGCTCTTGTTTCATCCTTTTGCTTTTGGCATTCAGCAAGTTTACGGTTCTGTTCTTCGATCTGCTTTTCAAGTCTTGCTCTTTCTTCCTTGAGTGAATTAGCTTCATTCTCTAAAGATTGAACTTCGCTTTTCAAAGCATTTAGTTCAGCGATCTGAGCTTCACTAAGACCGCCGCAAGCGCTAAGGAAAACAGTCATTGCAACGATGCCACTAACGACAACGACTGATTTCATTTTACTTACCATTTTCATTATTACCTCCGGTATTTGTTTGTTTATTGATTAAGTACCTGTGCAAATTTATATAAAGGAAACGAATTCTAAAAAGAATTTATTATTTCTATGTGATAAAATTAACGAATTTTTTGCAATTAAATAAGTCTTCTCTCCACAAAACTTGTGTAATTATTTCCTGCAATTATTATATGATCAAAAATGGGAATATCCATTATTTTGCCTGCTTCAACTAATTTTCTTGTTATGACGATATCCTCATTACTTGGTTCCGTATTTCCGCTAGGATGATTATGCATTAAAATTAAACTTGCAGCATTATTATCAATAGCAACTTTAAAAACTTCTCTTTGGTGAACAACACTTGAATTAAGGTTACCAATTGATATCGTTTCTTGTTTTATAATTTTATTTGAATTGTTCAAACACAACACCCAGAATTGTTCTTTAGTTTCATTTTTTAGCAATGGAATATAAATTTCTGCAACATCTGAAGGTGAAGTAATTTTTTTATCAAATATCCACTTTTGCTGGTGAAGAATTCTTTTAGCTAATTCAAATGCAGCTACCAGAGTAGCAGCTTTGTCCCTTCCTATCCCATTAGTTTTTGTTAAAGCAGAATGAGATTTGGACGATAATACTGCAAGATTGCCTTCCTGTTTAATCATTTCCTGTGCAATAGTTAAAACAGACTTTCCTTTTGTTCCTGTTCGAAGCAATATTGCTAATAGCTCAGCATCCGAAAGACTTTGCGGTCCTCTCAGAATTAATTTTTCACGAGGACGATCATCAAACGGAAGATCTTTAACCTTTTGAGAAATGGTTACCTCCTTTACTCTGTTCCTTTATATTTTTCTATCAACTGAAATTTGCCGTCAGAATAACTAAGAATATTTATATAAGTATTTCGCTTTTTCTTGCTGAAGGAAATATTATTATGGTAGCCATTGCTTTTCAATCCCGAATCTAATTTCAATTTTATTGTATAACGAGTGGGTTGAATGGCTCTTAATGCTGTAGTAAGATATTTTGCCACATCGTAACCATAAAGAACATTTCTGGTAATTTCTTTTCCAGTGGTGCTGAGAAAAGACTGATTAAATTCGATAAAAGCCTGATCATTAAAAACGATAAAATAATCGGAAGTAATCTTAAGCATATTGCTTAGAGCACTTGATGTTTCCAATCCTTTTGCATTTATCCAATCCTGATTTCCATAAATTGGAATGATTATATTTTGCTTCAGCATTTCTGACAGAATTATTTCTGCATCAAACTTATCTGAAAGCGGAATATAAATTCCATCTAATCTATCAATGTGAGGAATAAGATTTGAAACTTGTTTAGATAAATCAACAGATTTAGAACGATAAGTTTCCTTGACTAAAATGTTTCCGCCTAATCTTTGAAACTCGTCTGCAAAAGATTTTGCAAGAATCGGTGAATAACCATCAAGTGAATTTAGTACAGCAAAATTTCTTTTTCCTTCTTTTAAAAAAATATATTGTGCAAAAACTTTTCCACGAACAGTAAATGGCGGATTTGCCTGATAAAACTGGTTATTATCTTCTGTTAAATCTTCATCTGTAGCAGTGGGCGAAATAAAAATCAAATCAGTTTTATTCAATGAAGAAACGACTATCTCTGATTCATCACTATAAACAGGACCAAGCACTGCTTTTATTCTTTTATCACCATTAAACACTTCAATTATTCTGGAAATCTCAGATTCATTTCGTTTCGAGTTTCTCACGATTAAACCGATTTTTGTTTCGCGTTGTTCGTTAAGTTCATGAAAAGCATATTTAATTCCCTCGAGCATCTCTTCCGCTGCGATATTCTTTCTGCCGTCGGAATCAGTCAGTGGTAATAAGACACCAATCAATATTTCGTTTCCGGAAGTTCCATCAGATGAATTTCCCTGAAAATTTTTTGCCAGATAATATTCATCTGACTGCGGAAAGTTTTTAATTATTTGCTCAATAAGTTTTTCAGATTCATCTTCATTTCCTTCAAGAGCATAAAGTTCAGCAAGCGTGAATAGCAAAAACGGTCTTACCTTTTTATCCATTTCGTCATCTGAGATCTCTTTTACATCAAAACTACTCAGATAATTTTTGGCAATACCTTCTGCAATTGATTTAGCTTCAATTCGATAGGAAGTTGATTGAGAGTTTCGTAACAAATCCAGAGCTTTAATAAAAGCAGTTTTGTATTTGCTTTGTTCAAGTAAACTTTTAATCAGCAAAACTGAAACCTCATCAGCATACTTACTAGAACCAAATTTTTCTAAAAAATTATTTGCTTCTTTCTCAGCTTCAGAAAATTTCTTGAGCTCGGTTAAGGTTTTTACTACGAAAAATTTTGCAGCAGTTTGATATTTGTTTTCTTTATCTGAAATACTTTTAAAATTTTCAAGAGCCGTCTGATAATTTTTGTTCTTAAATAACTTAACTGCATCATTAAATTTTTGTTCATCGGTTGTTTGTGCAAAGAGATGCACTCCACTTAAAAAGAAGATTAAAACAAGAATATAAAAACTATTTCTGTTCATTGGGCTTTGGATAATTTTGATAATTTATTTTTAAGTGCGGTCAACTCAGAATTATCAGGTTCATCTTCTTCAACAATTGATAAACATGCCTGAGCCTGATCAAATTTCTTTAGTCCGATATAAGTTTCAGCTAATGTTAAATTATATTCTGAAGAATTATTATTCTCGAGTTCAGAATACTTCCTCAGATGTTTTTCTGCTTTTTCAAATTGCTCAAGTGCATTATAGATTTTAGCTGCTTCGATGTATGATTTTGCATTTCGCTTGTTCAATCTGATTGATTTGACGATATACAATGAAGCGTGAGTGAACATTCCGGACAATCTGTATGCATTTGCAAGATGATAGTAAAATTCCGAATGAGAGTTAAAATGAAACTCAGTTTCTTTCAATTTTTTTATGGCTTCATCATACTTGCCTTCTTTAATATCAATAAGCCCAAGATAAAATAAGCAATCAAATTTCAATTCAATTTTTTGTGAGGAATTTAAATATAACTCGAGATGATGTCTGGCAAGTTTAAAATCGTTCAGTTTATAGTAAGCATAACCAATCATAAAATTAAATTCAGGTCGTTTAGTTGTATCAGCAACTGAAAGAACATTAATTATATTTTCCCAGCTCTCATATTCCATAAGGAAAGTAGAAATCTCAAATCTGATTTCATCATCATCGGGAAAGTCATCTAAAAAGGCCATTAAATATTTTTCATAGGCACTGATGTATCCCATATCTCTGTAAATTTCTGCAAGCAAAAATTTATATTCAGGGTCGTCAGTTTCACTGAGCAGATAACTATAAATCTGAATTGCGTGTAGTGGTTTATTCTCAGCAATATATTTTTCAGCTATTTTCTTCTTGCTTTCTTTTTCTTCATAAGATAACACGGCTATTCCCATTCAATTGTTGCTGGTGGTTTCGAACTAACATCATAAACAACTCGGTTAATTCCACGAACTTTATTTATTATTGTATTTGAAACTTCAGCCAGAAAATCGTGTTCAAACGGATACCAATCAGCAGTCATTCCATCAACTGAATTAACAGCACGTAATGCAAGAACAAATTCATAAGTTCTCGAATCTCCCATTACTCCAACACTCTGAACCGGCAGCAGAACAGCAAATGCCTGCCAGATTTTATTATAAAGATTATTTTTCTTAATAGCTCTAATGAAAATATCATCAGCTTCCCTCAGAATGTCAAGTTTTTCTTTATCAACTGCTCCTAAAATTCTCACAGCCAAACCTGGTCCTGGAAAAGGATGTCGTTCAATAAATTCCGAAGGAATATTTAATGCACGACCAACATTGCGAACTTCATCTTTAAATAATTCTCTGAAAGGTTCAATCAACTTCAGATTCATTTTATCCGGAAGCCCGCCAACATTATGATGAGTTTTAATTGTAACTGAAGCACCTTTAACAGAAACAGATTCAATTACATCCGGATAAAGTGTTCCCTGAACAAGAAACTTTACATTTTCAAATTTTTTTGCTTCAGATTCAAATACTTCGATAAATGTGTTTCCTATAATTTTTCTTTTCATTTCAGGATCTTCAACGCCTTTAAGTCTGGAAAGAAAAATTTCTGATGCATCAATATGAATATGATTAAGATTCAGTTTTGCGTTGAATAGTTCACTGATTTCTTTACTTTCATTTTTTCTCATCAAGCCAGTATCGATATGTATGCAAATTAACTGTTCACCAATTGCTTTTTTAACAAGCACAGCAGCAACAGTCGAATCAACTCCGCCGCTTAAAGCACAGATAACATTATCTGAACCAACTTTTTGTTTTATCTCTTCAATACTTTTACTGATAAAATTTTCTGGAGTCCAATCACCTTTGCATTTACAAATTTCAAACAGAAAATTTTTAATTATCTTTTCACCTTCTTCAGTGTGATGAACTTCTGGATGGAATTGAACTCCGTAAATCTGTCTTTCAGAATTTTCAATTGCACATACAGGTGAATGTTTTGAAACTGCAACAACCTGAAAACCCTTTGGCGGTTCAGTTACATTATCACCGTGACTCATCCAAACTATTGATTTAGTTTTAACATTTTTCATAATCACAGATTGTGAAATAACTTCACACTCTGTTCTGCCATATTCTCTATCTGCGGCTTTTTCAACTCTTCCGTTAAGTTTTTTTGAAATCAACTGAAGTCCATAGCAGATACCAAGAATAGGAATACCGAGATTAAAAATTTCATCATTAATATCAGGAGCGTCAATATCATAAACGCTCATTGGTCCGCCTGAGAAAATTATTCCCCTTGGATTAATCTGTTTAATTTTTTCTATTGAAATAGTATGAGGAAAAATTTCCGAATAAACATTTGCTTCTCTGATTCTACGCGTAATCAGCTGTGTGAATTGAGAACCAAAATCTATTATTAAAATAATTTCTGTGTGTTGCATTCTTAATTAAGTTTTGGTTTAAAATGAAAAAACAAAACTCCGCATAAAAGCAGAATTTTGTTTTTCCAATTTGTCAAAAAACTATTGGCCTATCAGACTCTTGTAAGATGAAGCATCAATAAGATCATTCAGATCAGAAAGATTACTTATTTCAGCTTTAATCATCCATCCTTCTCCATAAGGATCGGAGTTTAACAGCTCCGGATTATCTTTGAGCTTTGAGTTAACTTCAACAACTTTACCACTGAATGGAGCAAAGATATCGCTTACTGTTTTAACTGCTTCGATAGTTCCGCAGGAAGCGCCTTTGGTAATTTCAGAAAGTGACTCATCAATATCAACAAACACAACATCGCCAAGTTCGCTTTGAGCATAATCAGTAATACCGATAACACCTATATTTCCTTCAACGCGAACCCATTCGTGTTCTTTAGTGTACTTTAAATTTTCCGGAATGTTCATAATAACCTCTGATTTAATCTTGTTTTTTGAATGTGAATTTTTCTAAAAATCCTGTATCAAAGTTACCACTAATAAATCTCTCATCCTGCAAAACCTGCAGATGAAATGGAATTGTAGTTTTGATTCCTTCAATTATAAATTCTTCTAAAGCTCTTTTTGCACGGGCAAGTGCCTGAGGACGATCTTTTGCCCAAACAATAAGTTTCGCAATCAGTGAGTCGTAATATGGTGGAATTGTGTAAGACTGATAAATATGTGAATCAATTCTTACTCCTAAACCACCAGGAAAATGAAGCGAGGTGATTTTACCCGGACTTGGTCGGAAATCTTTTTCCGGATCTTCAGCATTAATTCTGAATTCGATTGCGTGACCCATATGCTTATGCGGCGGAGGCGAAGCTTTTTCTCCGGCTGCAACAAGAATTTGTTCACGAATCAGATCAACATCATGAACCATTTCTGTAACTGGATGCTCAACCTGAATGCGGGTATTCATTTCCATAAAGTAAAAATTGTGATGCTTGTCCAGGAGGAACTCAATTGTTCCTGCTCCAAGATAATTTACAGAATGAGCACCACGAACTGCAGCTTCACCCATTTTCTCTCTTAGAATTTCATCAAGCACCGGCGATGGAGCTTCTTCAATCAGCTTTTGGTGACGACGCTGAACTGAACAATCTCTTTCGCCGTAGTGATAAACATTTCCGTGCTTATCACCGACTACCTGAACTTCAATATGTCGTGGATTCTCTAAAAACTTTTCAATATAAACATCAGGATTTCCAAAAGCAGATTCAGCTTCGGTTTGAGCAGTAATGAATGCTTTTTCAAATTCTTTTTCTTCCCAAACTATTCTCATTCCTTTTCCACCACCACCAGCTGAAGCTTTAATGATTACGGGAAAACCAATCTCGTGAGAAATTCTGATAGCTTCCTTTAATTCTTTAATAACACCATCGCTGCCAGGTATTACAGGTACGCCATTTTTTCTCATTGTATCTTTAGCAAAAGATTTATCACCCATTGCGTTAATCATATCAGGTGTAGGACCGATAAAAATTATATCTGACTCATTGCATATTTCAGAGAAGTTGGCATTCTCTGCAAGAAATCCATAACCAGGATGAATTGCATCAGCACCAGTAACCTGCGCTGCAGAAATTATTGCTGGAATTTTCAGATAGCTATCTTTTCCTGAAGGCGGACCGATACAAACAGCTTCATCTGCAAAAGTAACATGTAAAGATTCCCGATCAGCTTCTGAGTAAACAGCTACTGTTTTTATTCCAAGCTCTTTGCAAGCTCTTATTATTCTTAAAGCTATTTCGCCACGATTTGCAATTAAAATTTTATTAAACACAATTTTCCGTTAAATGTGAATTACATTGGTTGAATTAAAAATAAAGGTTGATTGTATTCAACCGGTTTACCATTCTCAACAAGAATTTTTACAATCTTACCATTAACATCCGATTCAATTTCATTCATTAGTTTCATTGCTTCAACTATACAAAGAACAGTGCCTACTGAAACAACATCACCAACCTGAACATAAGGGTCAGCATCAGGTGCAGGTGCACGATAAAATGTTCCGACTATTGGTGAACGAACAGTATGAAGATTTGATTCAGTTGATTCTTCAGTAGATTTTTTCTCTACCGGTTTCGTTTCAGCTGCTTGTTGGACAGCGGCCGGAGTTGTTTGAGATGGAACAGTTGCTAGTGTCTGAACAGGCTGAGCGATTCTTACTTTCTTTGCAACTTTAATTTTTGTTCCGTTCTCTTCTATCTCGATATCAGTAACTTCACTGGTCTCGAGAATTTTAACGAGTTTTTTTATAAGATTTAAATCCATAGTCTTCTCCATTTTAATTGGATTTTACACGTTCAACATATTCACCAGTACGAGTATCAACTTTTAGGACATCCCCTATTTCAATAAAGAGAGGAACATTGATTGTTGCCCCAGTTTCAAGTGTAGCAGGTTTAACAGCACCAGTAGCAGTATTGCCTCTGAAGCCAGGTTCAGTTTGTGTTACTTTAAGGTTAACAAAAATAGGAGGTTCAACTGTTATAATTTCATTATCACTGAAAAGAATTTCAACCTCAGTACTTTCTTTAAGGAATTCAACTGAATCACCAAAAAGTTCTATCGGAACATTTATTTGTTCGAAAGTTTCGTTATCCATACAAACCAGAAAGTCCCCATCGCGATAAAGGTATTGAAATTTTCTTCTTTCAACTCTGATTATTTCAATACTTTCACCAGCTCTGAAAGTATTTTCAAGCACTCTTCCGGTTTTAAGATTTTTTAATGTAGTACGAACGAATGCACCACCTTTACCTGGTTTTACATGAAGAAATTCTGTAATCACATAGGGCTCGTTTCTGAATTTGATTATAAGCCCGTTTCTGAAATCTGATGTATCTGCCATAAGCTCCAAATTAATTGTTAAAAAATGGTTGAAAAAAATAGAGATAGAACCTACTAAAGTCAAGAAAACGGATTTTTAAAAAATCAATAAAAAACCGTGAAAAATCTCACGGTTTTGGTTAAAAATTATAAAAAAGCAAGTAAAATCAGCTTAGTTCAATTCTGTAAAATAACGGTCAACCTGAGCAAAAGCTGTAGATGTTTTATAATCATCTTTTATGATCTGAAACAAGCTTTTTGCTTCATCTTTCTGACCAGCTTTCATAAAATTGATACCAGCTTTAAGAAGATAATCCGGGCGACTTGGATTTATTTGAGAAACATTTGCGGCTTTCTTAAATAGTTTTGCTGCTTTTTCATATTCCCCTTTGCTGGCATAATAACCTGCCTGCCCAGCTAAAGCTGCAGCTTTATAGATATCATTGCTTCCACCATAATCTTCATAATATCCAAAAGCTTTATCATACTGACCTAAGAATGCATAAGCATTGGCTAAATAAATTTTGGCAGTTTCACCATTTTCGGTGCTTCCGTAATCTTCAACTATTTTTTTGAGTCCGACAAGATTTGTTCCCTGCTTGCCTTCAATTGCTTCGAGATATGCACCTTGCTCGTATAAATCCATAACTCTTGAAAGCAGATTGCCGGCTTCTTCATTTCTTGAACTCCGATAGTTGAGAAAGAATATTATTGCAACAATTACTACAGCTAATGCACCAACATACATTAAAACTTTATTCTTGTTTTCTTCTATATAACTTTGAGTTCTATAGTAGAACTCTACAAGTTTATCTTCTTTGATTTCTTTTTTTGTAAGCTTTTTCTTTTTAGTTAACATCTTATTCCTTTAAGTTATATTAAAATGACCCGCCAAATTTAATACAGCATTGATGATTGTTCAAAAACTATTTTTGTGCGCCCGGCAGGACTCGAACCTGCAACCTTTGGAACCGGAATCCAACATTCTATCCAGTTGAACTACGGGCGCAAAACAAACTATTTTCTATCATAGAAATTTCCTAAGCAATCCAAGCGAATCAATATTTTCAAAATGTATTCTTTCATTTATTATTTTATTACCAAATTTTAATCTAATTTTTTTAATCTCATTTTCTGTTAAGTCATAAGCGGTTCCATAAATAATTTTTTTTTCATTTATTGAGTTTGGAATATCTAGAATTTGTAAATTTTCCTCAGCATAAGAAAATCCAAGAAAGAATATTCGTTCAGCCTTTTCAATTAAACTCCTTAAATTGCTTTTATCACTAATGTCACGCTCGTCAATAAGTTTTATATTATTCTTAAGAAAGTCAAAATATATAGCATTAGTGACATATTTACCATAAGGTATTTTCGGTTGATTTTTTTCTATAACGTCAGTTTCCCAATCTAGTAAAGCAACTTTACCGTAAACATGTTCAATTTTTATTTTTCTAAAAAAAGTTAATGGTTCTTCATTTATTTGACTGAAATTATGACCGTTTAAAAAACTTTTATAAAAAAATTCTTCAAGGGATCTATCATAGTTAAATGTTATGAAAGAAACTTTATTATTTAAAAATTGCTTAGGATCAGTTTGACCTTTTGGATATTTTGACATTTCATTATACAAATACCAATACCAATCTTGATTACTAAATTGTGGATATAATTCTTCTCTAAATCTTGAAATAGTTTCCTCCTTAAGTATAATGTCTATAATAAGAAACTTTCCTATTTCTAAAAATTCTGGAAATTTTTTAAGGAACCAATCTATGGATTGATCAGAAGAGAGACGAAATTTCTCAGTAAATTCTATGGCTTGACTGTGATAATCAGTATTCATTTGTCCATCTAAATATTTAGCCAAATTAATTGCTTGATCTAGGGCTTTTTTTCGTAATCCTTTAGCTAATGGAAATCCATAGGGTAAACTACTTCCCGCACCAAGAATAAATAAAGTTTCTTTGTCAATCATAAATCTTAACTCATTCCCTTGTTAAAATTTTTTTAAATTCCAATTCGAATGTGATTCGAATAAATCCAGGCTCTTCCGTCTTTATGAACCTCAACTCTGTAAGTGCCTTTTTTATTTATTTCAAACTCGGCTGAAATACCTTTTACAAGTTCGACTAAATGACCATTTCTTATTAATCTAATTTCTGATTCTGTCCCTGGCAGCCAGACATGTAGAAAAATGTTCTTTGAATTTGTGATAGTTTCGCCCATATGATAAATCTTGCCGCTTTGTTCAGCATAAAATCTGAATCCTTTAGAATCAGCAACATAATCATTGGCTACAAAACATTTTCCATCTCTTAATGCGTTGTAAATCATCCATTTTGCTGTTTCAACATCTCTCTGACTTTTTCCTTTTTTCAATTCCTTCTCAAGCAAAACATGTGTACGGATTGATTTGAATAAAACTTTGTACGGAAAAATTTCAACTTCAAGGAATCCAACCAGATTGTATTTATGTGCGTGTGCATCAATTCCGCCAATGCCAACAACTCTTCTTTTCAGATTTAATTCATCCCAAACTTTTAATGTTTCTTTCGGCGGAGCTGTGATTGTTCTTAAAGGATGAAGGAATGAGCGATATTTATTTTCTTCAGTAAGATTTTCAACCCATTCAGACATGTGATTCCAGATTTCAATTCCAGTAAAATCATCAATTTCCCAATCAACCCAGGGATAAGCCGGATGCTCTTTTTTATTTCGTTTTTCGTGAGGATGAGCAATAAACCCAATTCCATTTAATTCATTAACCTTTGATACATATTTTTTTGCGGGAGTTCTTGTAGAGAATGCTTCATTAATTCCAAATGCCAGATAATGATTTTTATTTTCTTTATCATTTATTTCACAACCTACTAGAAGCAAAGTATTACCGTACCATTTTTCATAACCTTCATGCAAAGCTCTTACAGTATTGTGATCAGTAATAATTATATAATCCAGACCTACTTCATTTGCATAATTAGCAATATCCGGAACTTCGCCTGTACCGTCGGAGAAGACTGAGTGAATATGTATTGCGCCAATATATTCGTGCATAATTCAAGAATGATTATTATTTAACCAAAGATATAGATAAAGCTTTTTTTTAGAAAGGAAATATTAATTGAGTTTAATCAAAATCTTGTGCTGAGACCAATTATGATTTGTCTGGAAGTTCTTTTAATAATTTATAATGATAAAAAAATTGTTCCACCAAAATTTTCTGATGGAACAATATCAGAATTTCGATTAGATGCTTTCGTTTACTTTAGCATTGTTAAAGCATTTCTTGCAAGTTCTGCAGTTTCAGATTTTGGATCATCCTGAATTAACTTATTCCAGATTTGGCGGGCTTTTTCATCATTTCCACGAGTAGCTTCTATAGCACCAAGATTATATCTTGCCATAGAATTGTTTTTATCATAGCTAAGTATTTTATTCGTTTCTTCTTCAGCTTTATCAAGTTCGCCCTTATTGTAATAGATAAAAGTAAGTGAGAAGCGAATATCGTTTCTTTTCGGGTCTTTCTTCAAAACCATTTCATAATAAGGAATTGCTTCATCAGGTTTGTGAGCAGCAAGAAGGAAATCTGCAAATTCCCGTACTTTTGATGTATCATTTGGATTAGCATCAACAGCAGCTTTCATTTCTTCCATTTTCTTTTTTACTTCTTCATTTACTTTCACTTGTCCATGCATCATAGGATTATCTTTGCCTATGTTTTTGTGAACATCATCCTGAGGCATTTCCTTATTTGCAATGTCTTCCATTGCAGAAATTTTATCCTCTCTTTTATTTGTTGCAATTATGATAACAGCAATTACAACAACAACAAGAATTCCGTAGAGATAAGCAAGTTTGAATTTCATTTTTTTCCTCCTAAAAAATCCATTTATAATCAAAAACAATTGTAACTATTATGTGAACAATCATAATAATAAACATAATTATAGCAAAGGGCAGATGAGCAATATGCCAGTAGTGAAAAAATTTTTGCACATTTAATACTTACAGAATATTGGCGGAAATATTCACAATCATGAATTATTACTTTACAATCTTTCAAATAAACAACAAGAAATCTGAAAAAATAATTTTTGTTGAATTTCGGTAGTGATCTTACTTTAAAGAGAAAAAGAGCCACAGGGGCTCTTTCTATTCTAATTCTGGCAGTTCGACAAGCGTTGTGTATTTTGCCGAATGGTTAATAGTCATATCTGTTATTTTACTTATAAGAAGATTAACACGCTCGTCAGTATTGTCGTCATAGTTGTCGTAAACTTCTTCGGAAGTGAAAACATAAATTTCCTGAAAATGATTTGGTTTACCTTTTACTTCATAAACATTATACGATTCAACGCCTTCAGTTTTGACCAACAATTTTAATTCTTTAATTGCTTTAAGATAATCTTCTCTCTTTTCAGGATTCAGTTCGTACGAAATTGTGAAAAGAACCTTTGCCATTGTTACTCCATTTTTGTGAAAAAATTACCAGAAATTTTTCCTTCAAAGACAATCTTTGCAGGTCCTGTTAGTGTTACCTTACTAACTTTCTGATTTTCTACATCGAAATTTACAATTAATGTTTCCCCTCCCCAAGTGATTAATGAAATAGGCAAAGAAATTTTTTTATTTAAGAATGCAGAAATTGCTGTTGCAACAGCACCTGTTCCGCAAGCCAAAGTTTCATCTTCAACTCCCCGCTCATAAGTTCTTATATAAATTTTATCATTCTCAACAGTATAAAAATTTACATTGGTGCCTGATGGGGCGAAATCTTTGTGATAACGAATTTCTCTGCCAAGCTGGTAAACAGGAAAATCTGAAATTTTACTAAAGTTAGAAAAAGGATTTTTAGAATCCTGAAGAACATCTTTAATGTTTATCACAACATGAGGTGAACCAGTATCAATAAAATCTGCTTTAATTAATTGTTCAGCAGCTTTAATTCTGAAATTAATCTTTGATTTAGTTGGAGGATTCAGATTAAATTTTATCAACTCATCAGAAATAATTTCACCTGAAAATTCAATTCCATTTGAAATAAACTTTGCTTTTTTGTTTTTCAGACGATTAGTTTTTTCTGCAAACCAGATTGCGCATCTTGCCCCATTGGCGCAAAGACTGCCGGTTGAACCATCAGCATTAAAATACTGCATTTCGAAATCGTAATTATCTTTATCCTGAATTATGATTATTCCATCAGCACCAATTCCAAATCTTCGGTCGCATAATTTTCTGACAGTTAATGGTGACAGAACAGGAGATGGAATTTCATTTTTATCGAAAAAAATAAAATCGTTGCCGGCACCTGTTAACTTATAAAAATAAATTTCATTCATAACAGTTGAAATTTATTCTTTGGCAGCAACGAATACAAGAAAAATATTTTAGTAGGTGATATAAACAGGGTTGTTTAATTTACATTTTAAACAACCCATAAAATCAGGAATATTGCTTTATCAGCATTGAAACCTGCTGAGCAGTTTTAATGTTGGATTCGAGAGCAAGTTTTTTATGATTTACCAAGTCAACAATAGTTCCTATCAGGCATAAGCCACCAGTTAATAAATACAAAACTCCCATTCCTGTTTGACCGAGAACAAATCTGTGAATACCTGCAATTCCAACAAAACCAATTAAGGCAAAGATCAGAATGTTTGTTGGGTCTTTTCTTCTTGACATATAAGTCATAGCAAACTGCTGAGCTTGCTGATCAGAAAAATCTTTTATCAATTCCTGAATGTAAGCCATTTCTTCAGGTTCAAGATTAGGCATTAATTGAAATACATTAGGCATGGTTCACTCCTTTATTTAATGTTTTGAAATGAATGTGAAAGTTTATTTTAATCAATTGAAAGATTCGGAAAATAATTATAATCAATGCTGGAATGCCAAGTAAATGAAAATCAAATGATTCGAAAATGTTGCCGTGTAATATCATAGAAATTGATTTGCCTAATCCGCAACCCGGACAATGTTCAAATCCTAAATTAGAAAGCGGACAAATTGTAAAGTGCTGATGATTAGAATTTGTGAGAGATGCGAGATATGTCAAAGAAACTATCCAGATAATTCCTTCAATACCAAGGAGCTTATAAATAAGTGAGAGTTTTGAATAGATAAATCTGATGATCGCTTTAATATTTAGCAAATAATTTTCCATAACGATAATAATTACAGTTAAAACATAGTTAATAAAGTTACAATGTTCAATTATTAAGTTGATGGAAGGTAAAATAATTAGTTGAGTGAAATCAGACAGGGATTAACACTGATTGAATGAAAATAAAAGTCAAATCACATTAACAAACAAAAATTTTCTTCTGATTTTTTACGAAGAAAAATTATGATAGGTTGAGGTGGCGAGAGTCTCCAAAGGATGCTTTGCAGAACCCGTGTCCGGAATTAAGCTTAATTATTGTTTTTAATTAATCTCTTTGATTTCTTTTTAACTAATCCAGTGGAGGTGGCGGGAGTCTCCAAAGGATGCTTTGCAGAACCCGTGTCCGGAATTAAGATTAACTATTGTTTTTAGTTAATCTGTTTGATTTTTTTAACTAATTCAGTGGAGGTGGCGGGAGTTGAACCCGCGTCCGGAATTAAGATCCAAAGAACATCTACGCACATAGTCTGTCTATTTTTTTAGCTTAATACTGCCCGACAGACAGGGATCGTATTAAGCTTGTCTGTTAAAGATTTCGCCTTGTCTGCACAGACAACAGACTTGGCTATCATACCTGAACGACGTTCAACTTTATCCCGGTATGAGAAGATAAAGTGAACGAGCTGCTTTTAATTAAGCAGCTAAGGCGTAGTTATATTCGCCAGTTATTTTTTATTCCCAATTCTTTAACGTGTACTTGGGGAACACGATGCGCAGTTCTAAGTCTCTTCAATCCCGTCGAAACCAAATTTCACCCCCGTAAATGGGTATGGTTATTAATTCTGAAATCCAATTTTAACTTTTGGGATTCCAGATTATATCAGGATGATTAGAAACTTTATTTTCATAACGAGAAAGAACAAAGAACAAATCCGAAATTCTGTTTAAAAATACTAAGATATTATCGTTTACATATTCAGAATTTTTCAAAGTAACAATTTCTCTTTCAGCTCTACGGCTTATGGTTCTGCAAACATGAAGCATTGCTGAACCTTTAGACCCGCCAGGTAAAATGAAGTTCCGTAATTCATCAAGCTTTTCAGTAAAATTATCTATATCTGATTCAGCTTTTGTGATAAAATCTTCACTTGTTCTGGAAATATTAAGTTTTTTGTTTTTTTCGTTTTCCGGTGTTGCTAAATCTGAGCCAACTATAAATAGTTTATTCTGCAAATCGAAAAGAACATTTTTGATTTCTTCACTTTTAACTTCTGTAAGAGCTAATCCAACAAAGGAATTAAGTTCATCAATTGTTCCGTAAGCATTTATTCTTAAGTTATTCTTCTGAACTCTTTCGCCGCCAAAGAGACTTGTCTCTCCTTTATCACCTGTTTTTGTATAAATTTTCATTGTCATTTTTTAATTGGTAATCCTGTCACTTTCGCTTCAATTTTATTCTGTCCATCAACAACATAAAGAATTGTATTTTCGTTCAAATAGTTCTTTTTGATAACTGCAAGGCCAATTGGCTTTTTTAGTTTAATCGAATTTACGAATGAAGTAATAACTCCTGCATTCTGATTTTCTTCATCAACTAATTCTGTTTCAGGAGTTAAGTTAATCGGTGAATCGAATAATAATCCAAATAATCGTTTCTGAACTTTATCATAAGTTTCAAGCCGGGCTAAAACTTCCTGACCAATGTAACATCCTTTTTTTGTATCTATCAAACCTGATAAATGTAATTCGTGTGGATTGAATAAGTCATTGATTTCATTTGGTGCAGCAGGAATTCCCTGTTCAATTCTGAAACTGTTGTAAGCTTCATCTCCAATAAGATTAAAATCAAATGGACCTGTATTATCAATTACATAGTTTAAAAATCTGATTGTATGCGTTGTATCTGTAAGTACCCAAAATTTTTTGAATCCTCTTTCATCTTTCATCTTCGCAAGGAAGAACAGAATTCCTTCAACATTCATTACTTTGAATGAATCGACCGGTATTTCAGAGATTGATGAACCACAAACCCAGGTCATAAACGAATCGGCTTGTGGACCAGAGAATTCAAGAATATTAAAACGATGATTAGCCTCGCTTTGCTTAACATCATCACTAATTACATAACGATTTATCCAGCTCATTACTTTTACTTTATTCGATATATCGCCAACTAAAATTAAGTGTGATTCAAAGTTCAGAACTGTTGTAACATCTATTATTCTACCCTTTTCAGTGGTGAAAATTGTTTTCCTGATCTGTTCTTTATGAAAATCCTTTAAACCGTTTGTTGTTATTCTGTGAAGAAAGTCTGCACTATCCTGACCTCTTAATTCAATAATTGATGCATTGTGAAGATGTCTTAACCCAACTCCATTATAAAGACTAAAAATTTCATCTTCAGGCTTGGTGAAACTTTTAATTACAGCAGTCCCGTTATTACGATCAACATTATATCCTCTGGACTCAAAATATGTAAGTAATTCATTTTGTATCATAGTGTTTTCGAACATTTACTCTCCGATTTAGTTAACAAATCAATTCAAATGGTTGTGATTAGTTCGTGATTTGTGTGTTAAAAATTGCAGAACAAAGATAAAAAAATTTTTAATAACGACGAGTAATTTTTTTACCTTCTGTGCTATGATATAAGCTATCTTTTTGATTAAAAACAAATGCTACCGAATCTTTATGAATTACACGATCCGGTAAGCTGTAAAAAATGTGCTCGTAATAATCAGGGAATTTATCATTGTTCAAATCAGCTAATGTTCGTCGGAAATCAATTCCGTTGTAAGTCATTAAAAGATGTGGTTGATTTCTGATGCCATCAACCAGAAAATAATTATAATTTATATTTCCGACTCCTTGCCCGTAATGAAAATTCACTTCAATGTAATTTATAGCTTTAGGTGACCAATTCCTTAAACTAAATTTGTTAAATCCGCCGTGTGATGGAACAGGAGCTTCCCAAATTGTAAACATCTGTTCACCTTTGCATTCGAAAAGAACTAAATAGATAAAAGGTGTGCCGAGTTTTGTGCTATCAAGATCAATGAAGCTTTGATCATAACCAACAATATTTGAAGGTTCAATGAATCTTTCACCTGGTCTTGATCGGGCAATTACAGCAAATATGTATTTACTTCCATCATTATCATCGTAATAAATTAATGCCGGCTTTGGAATATCATAAATGGAATTTTTATCAAACCTCAGCAGATATGTTCCTGCCGGAAAATTTTTCAGTACATATTCAATCACACTAATCGTATCACAAGGAAATCTGTTCGTGCTTTCTCCTTTCATTTTTTCCAGATTATAAATCTGAATTGATGCATCTTTTTCAGCACTCAATTCAACTTTTTCCTTGTAGTTAACAGGAATGTTTTCTTTCTGCTCTTCCTTGCAGGCAGAAAACAACAGTGCAGAAAATAAAATGCTTATTAAAATTTTTATCATAGAAATAAAAAATAAAAAGTGTCCCGACCGTAAATTAATCGGAACACTTAGTTTAGAATTATACTTTTGAAAATTCATCAAGAAAATAAGCTGAGCTTTTTATACCAAGTTTGAAATGATTAAGATTAAAATGCTCATTAGGTGAATGAAGATTTTCACTATCTAAACCTAAACCCATCAACACAGGACAAGCTTTAAGTTGATTTGCAAAATCAACAACAATTGGAATTGAGCCACCTTCACGCATAAAAATTGTTTTCTTACCAAATGCTTTTGACATTGCTCTTGCAGCTGCTTTGGTTGCTTTATGATCGAGAGGTGCGAGAACAGGATAACCACCGTGAAGTGAGGTTACATTTACCTGAACATAATCAGGCGCAATTTGCTTAATGTATTTTGTGAAAAGTTTTCCAATCTTTTTTGGATCCTGATTGGGCACAAGACGCATACTAATTTTTGCAGAAGCTTTCGATGGAATAACAGTTTTAGCACCTTTTCCAATAAATCCACCAACAATTCCATTACAATCCAAAGTCGGTCTCGCCCAAATTCTTTCAAGCACTGAATATCCTTTTTCGCCGACAGATTTTTTTATTCCGATACTTTTTGCAAATTCTTTTTCAGAGAATTTTAATGCTTTAAAATTCTGTCTTTCTTCTTTAGTAAGCTTAAGGACATCTTTGTAAAAGCCAGTGATAGTTATCCTTCCATCTTTATCTTTTAGTTTGGCAATCATCCCAGCAAGTATATTTATCGGGTTTGGAACAGCACCGCCGTAAGTTCCGGAATGCAAATCACGATTTGGACCAATAACTTCCACTTCCATATAAGCTAATCCACGCAAACCATAAGTAATTGTCGGAACTCCAACATCGTACAAAGAAGTATCTGAAATCAATACAGCATCAGCTTTAAGAAGTTCAAAATTATTTTTCAGAAATGAAGTAAGGTTTGAACTTCCGATCTCTTCCTCTCCTTCAATTATAAATTTTACATTAAGCGGAAGACTTCCATAAGCTTTAAAGTATGCTTCAACACTTTTGATGTGAACAAACATCTGCCCTTTATCATCGGTTGCACCGCGTGCAAAAATATTATCTCCTTTGATTGTTGGTTCAAAGGGTGGAGTTTCCCACAATTCAATCGGATCAACAGGTTGAACATCATAATGGCCATAGATTAAAACAGTTGGTTTTCCGGGTGCACCTAACCATTCTGCATAAACAAGTGGATGCCCTTCTGTTTGAAAAATTTCAACTTTATTCATTCCGGCTTGTTTTAATTTTTCTGCAACAAACTCAGCAGCTTTTTGCATATCTTTGCTGTGTTCCGGAAGTGTGCTGATAGAAGGAATTCTTAAGAACTCTTTTAGTTCATCAAGATATCTTTCATAATTGGAATCAATAAAATCAATTACTTCTTTCATTTATTCTCCTTTCAAAGTACAATAAATAAGATTGGATATTTGTCTTAACAAAAATAAAGTATTCAGTGCTATTAAACCTATGCAAATGCTTTTCTTGTTAAGTTTTTTGTGCTTGGTTATATTCGTTTTATGATTTTGTACAGATATATACTTCGCAATCATTTCATTCCCTTCGTTTTTTCGCTAATTACATTAATCTGCATTTTCCTTCTTCAATTCCTGATGAAGTTTGCAGACAGAATGGTTGGGAAAGGATTAGACGGCTGGATAATAACCAAACTAATTGTGTTTAATCTAAGCTGGATGGTTGTACTTGTTGTTCCGATGGCAACTCTTGTGGCTACTTTAATGGCTTTTGGAAATATGAGTCAGAATAATGAAGTAACAATAATGAAATCATCAGGTGTTAGTTTATACAAAATGATGTTGGCACCAATTATTGCAAGTCTGGTTTTATCTTTTTTGCTTTACCTTTTTAATAATGAAGTTCTGCCGGATGCCAATCATCAGGCAAAAATTTTAATGAGTGATATTTCCAGAACTAAACCTACACTTTCACTCGAGCCGGGATTTTTTTCTCAGGAAGTTCCAAACTATGCAATACTCGCCAGAAAGATTGACCAGAGTACAAACATACTTTATGATTTAACTATCTATGATTATTCAAATGCATTGAAGATAAATGTAGTTACTGCAAGAAAAGGAAAAATATTTTTTTCAGCAAATCAGACAAAACTTATAATGGCTTTGGAAGATGGTGAAATACATGAATCCGATGTTGAGAATACTACAATGTATCGAAAGCTGAGGTTTGAAAAACACAAAATTGCAATGAATGCAGATCTATTTTCTTTTCAGCAATCTGGCCCAACTTCACGCGGAGAAAGAGAACTGAGTGTTGAAGATATGAAATACATTACTGATAGTTTGTACAAGATTCAGGCATCTAACCTTAAATATTTAGAAGCGGAAGTTAAAAAGTTTATCTTGTTTAAAGATAAATTCCCATTCAAGCCGGCACCAGTTCAACAGCAGACAAAAGCTGTGGAAAAAATTAAAAATCTGGATAGAGTAAGAACTGCAATGAATGTTGTAATTTCTGCTTATCGTCGGATTGAATGGACACAAAGGGAAATTGAAAAGTATGAAGTTGAAATTTATAAGAAGTATGCAATTCCTGCAGCGTGTTTTGTGTTCATTTTAATTGGTGCTCCATTGGGAATAATGGTACGCAAAGGCGGATTTGGAGTTGCTGCAAGCATTAGTTTGTTTTTCTTTCTGCTCTATTGGGCATTTTTGATCGGTGGTGAAAAGCTTTCAGAAAGAGGAATCATCTCACCATTTATGGGAATGTGGTCTGCAAATATTTTACTTTTCTTTGCCGGATTGTTGTTAACAATTCAGACAAATCTTGAAGCAAAAACTATCTCTTTTGAATTTCTTAAAAAATTTGTTCCGAAATCTTTCCAGCAGAAAGCCGAAGATAATGAGAATCAAGATTCTTGACAGATATCTGATTAAACAATTTCTGCAAACAATTTTATTCGGATTGCTTGCATTCACATTGATCTTTGTTGTTATTGATGCAATGGAAAACCTTGATGATTTTATTGATCAAAGCGTTCCGACAATGAAAATACTTCACTACTATTTTGTTTTTTCACCTGAGATTATTCGATTGATGACTCCGGTTTCAGTACTATTTGCTGCATTATTTACAGCAGGAAAAGCAGCTAATCTTAGCGAGCTTACTGCAATTAAAGCAAGCGGAGTAAGTTTATTCAGATTTATGCTGCCCTTTATAATTACTACTTTTTTGATTTCGCTGTTCTCAATTTATTTCGGTGGTTATCTTGTTCCTATGGCTAATAAAACCAAGATAAATATTGAGCAGGTTTATTTGAAAAAGAATTTATCATTTGCTGAAAGTAATATTTATTTTCAGGATAGCAAAACAAGAATAATAAGTATTTCATATTTTGATTCCGATAGAAATCGTGCAAACAGAATAAGCATTCAGGATTTTTCCTCTGATGATTTGACAACGATGATAAGGCGTATTGATGCTGTTTTCCTTCAATACGATTCTACAAAAAATGAATGGATTGCCGAAAATGGTGTTGAAAGAATTTTTTATCCGAACCGACAGGAAGCAAAATATTTCAACCAGCTTGAAATTAACGATCTGAATTTTCTACCTGAAGATTTAACCAAGAAGCAAAGAAAAACTTCCGAAATGAATCTTGCTGAATTGAGAGAGTTAATCAACTCACAATTAAGAGCTGGTAATGATCCAACTTCAACCTTGATTGAATATCACTCACGATTTGCTTTTGCAGCAACTAATTTGATTGTCGTTTTATTCGGATTGCCTATATCTGCAAATAAAAGAAAAGGTGGTTTAGCAGTTCAGGTTGGGATTAATATTCTGGTAACTTTTATTTATCTCGTTTTCATGAAAATCAGTCAGGCATTCGGAAAAAACGGAGCGCTTGATCCTGTACTTACTGCCTGGTTTGCAAATATAATTTTTCTTATTGCCGCTGTTTACAATTTATTCAGAGCAAGGTTGTAAGCGAAGGAAGGAATAAGGGTATTTGGGAATAAGGTATATGGAGATAAGGTATAAGGAAATAAGGTATAAGGAATAAGTAAAAATGTTCCTGAGGTAATTAATTTTTTGTTGGAATATGTTTTTAACGAATATTTTATCCATATAAGACATAAAATATTTTTATCCTTTATCAGATAGAAGAAAAATCTCGTAGTGAAGGAATGATTATAGAAAAATCAGCTCCTCTATAAAAAATTAAATCCAAAAAGGGATGACATATAAATAATCATAAATTTTTTTTACAATCAAAAACTAATCTCACCACTCAATAATTCACAATAGGCTTTTTTCGCAGACTAAAGTCTGCGTTACGAGATTTGTTTTATTACTTCAGGGACTGAAGTCTGCGTTACGGAATATTTTACAAAAAAGGCGAGCATTTTGCTCGCCTCAAATCATAAACTAATTTAACTATGCATTAGTTAATTTTGTCTTCTTTAATCGGTACAAAGCCAAAGTGTTGATTCTGCGGAGGTTCTAATCTTATTTCGCCAAATCTTGCTTCAAACTTTTTAATGTTATCTTCCAAAGCTTTCATTAACATCTTTGCATGCTGCGGAGTGGTAATTATTCTTGCGTGCACTTTAGCTTTAGGAACACCAGGAACAATTCTCGTAAAATCAATTACAAATTCAGCTGGCGAATGAGATATAATTGCAAGATTGGAATAAATTCCTTCGGCTTCTTTTTCACCAAGCTCAATATTTATTTGCTGTCCCTGAGGAGGTTGTTGTTTACTATCCATATTTATTTTCTTAATTCGTCTGCTTTGTTAAATGCTTTATTTGCTTCATCAGTCATTCCGAGAACAGAATATACTCTTCCTAAAAGTTCCCAGGTATTTGCATCTGCTTCAGGCATTTCGACTGCTTTTTCCAAATAAGGTAATGCAGCGCGATATTTTTCTTTGTAGGATTCATCAATTTTATTTTCAGCTTCTGCTTTTTTCTGAATTGCTAATCCCCATTTCAAATAGGTAACACCAAGATTATAAATTGCATTGTTATAGTTCGGATCAATTTCCAAAGCTTTCTTAAACTGTTCTTCAGCTTCAGCGTATTTTTCTGCACCTAAAAGAAGTACGCCATAATTGTAGCGGTAGTATTTGTTATTTGGTTCAGCTTTAACTCCAGCTTCAAACTGACTTGTAGCTTCAGAAATTCTGTCAGCACCAATATAAGCGTTAGATAAGAACAGAAGCATATCAGTATCATCAGGATAAAGTTTTCTTCCTTCTGATAATACATCAATTGCTCTGTTAAAATATTCTTTTGCTTCTGCATCTTTGCCCTGATTCTTCAGGTTTGAACCCATTACATAATAAATTTCACCTAAATATTTATATCCATCTTTATCTTTTTCGAGAGCGATGATTTTCTGTAATGGTGCAATTGCAGCTTCATTATCACCTTTACTCATATAAGCGAATGCTAGGTTTTTATAAGAATCAGCACTATCCGGTTCGATATCTGCAGCAGCTTTAAAGTCTGCAACTGCTTTATCGAAATAAACCATCATACTATCTTCATCCTGAACTTTTGTTGCTCTTTGGAAAAAAGCAACACCACGATTAAAGACAGTAACCCAGGTTGATTTTTTATAATCCTTAATTTCCTTTTCATAAGTTTTGGAAATTGCTAATGATTGATTAAAACTCTCAACCATTTTGGGATAATCACCTTTTTCAGAATAAACAACACCCATTAAGTAATAACCCTGATCACTCTTAGGATTTTTCTGAATTTCTTTCTGCAAAACTTCCAGAGCTTTGTCATAGTTCTTCTGCTGAATATAGAGTTTTGCACTTGTAATCTCTGTTGATGCGCATTGATAGCCCATCAAAAGCATACCTAATACTAAGAATGCTGCAGAAATTAAATTTGATTTTTTCATTTTTACTCCAAATGATATTTAATTATGAATTAAAGTCAATTTCATGAATTGAACACTCCAAAAATAACATTATTAACAAAAATATTATAACTAATTTTTTATTGTTTGATTTTGCCGAAAATTCAGCTATACATCACTGATTTAAATTGATTTTAGCAGCTTAAAAAGATATTTTTTGATAAGAAAAAAGAGGAATTTATGACCACAGAACTTATCCTTAAAACTATTCCCAAAGTACTTTTGCATGATCATCTGGATGGTGGTTTACGACCCCAGACAATTATTGAACTTGCCGATGAAATGAAATACAAAAAACTTCCGACAAAAGATCCTGCTGAACTTGCTGAGTGGTTTCATCGCGGAGCTAATAAAGGTAATCTGGTTGAATACTTACAAGGTTTTGAACACACAACAGCAGTAATGCAAACAAAAGAAGCTTTAACCAGAGTAGCTTACGAAATGATGGAAGACATGAAAAACGATGGTGTAGTTTATGTCGAAACACGGTTTGCACCTGTCTTTCATACAAACAAAGGACTATATCTCGAAGACACTGTGAAAGCAGTTCTTGAAGGTTTGGAAATGGGTAAAAGAGATTTTGGTGTTGGCTATGGTCTCATATTATGTGGAATGAGAAACATGAAAAATACTCTTGAGATTGCCGAACTTGCAGTTAATTTCAGAAGAGATGGAGTTGTGGGATTTGATCTTGCCGGTGAAGAAGGCGGCTATCCGCCAAAAAAGCATGTTGAAGCATTTCAGTTTATTCAAAGAGCTAATTTCAATATTACAATTCACGCCGGTGAGGCTTTTGGTAAAGAATCAATCTGGCAGGCAATACAATGGTGCGGAGCTCACAGAATCGGACATGCAACAAGACTTATAGAAGATATTGTTCTTGATAATGATGGGAATGTTGCCGCATTTGGCGATCTGGCTCAATATGTTTTAGATAAAAGAATCCCGCTTGAGATTTGTCTTTTAAGTAATGTTCATACCGGTGCGGTTGATAAAATTGAAAATCATCCTTTTGGAATTTTTTACAAAGAAAAATTCCGTGTAACTCTCAATACCGATGACAGATTGATGAGCGATACCACAATGACTAAAGAATTTATGACCGCAGTTAAATACTTCAACTTAAACTTTGATGATTTTGAAAAAATTACAATCAACTCGATGAAGTCTGCTTTTATTCCTTACAAAGAAAGACTTCATTACATCTACAATGTGATAAAACCCGGTTATCAGAAAATGCGTGAACAAATATTATCATTCAACAATATCAAAGGAGAAAATGAAAAAGTTATTCAGTAATTACAATTTTGATTTCGATAAGAACGAAAGAAAACTTCTCAAAACTTTTTGCGGACAGGTACTTAAACAAGTTTCAGGCGATTCAAAATTCTTTGCAGAAGAAAAAGCATTTAATTCAATAGTAAATAAACTTAACAGCGCTGATGAAACAATAAAACTTACAAAGGACGAAAAAATTAGATTAACTCATCAACTGAAGCAAAATGTTGATTTCATCAAAAAGCAAATGAACAAAGGATGGTTTTTCAAAAAATGGTTATATAAATCTCTTTACAATCAATACAATAATTTATTAGAAAAACATTTCAGAGATTAAAAATGATTACAACAGAAAAAATTATTAAAGCACCAACCGGAACAAAATTATCCTGCAAAGGATGGATTCAGGAAGCAGCAATGAGAATGTTGATGAACAACCTTGATCCTGAAGTTGCAGAGAAACCTGAAGAACTTATTGTTTACGGTGGAAGAGGCAAAGCCGCAAGAAACTGGGAGTGTTTCGATTCAATAATTCAATCACTCAAAAATCTTGAGAATGATGAAACACTTTTAGTTCAATCCGGAAAACCTGTGGGAATTCTTAGAACTCATACAAACGCGCCTAGAGTTATTATTTCAAACTCAATGCTTGTTCCTGATTGGGCAACCTGGGACGAATTCAGAAGACTTGAAGCACTCGGCTTAACGATGTACGGACAAATGACTGCCGGAAGTTGGATTTATATCGGAACACAAGGAATATTGCAAGGCACTTACGAAACTTTTGCTGAATGTGCAAGAAAGTATTTTGGCGGCTCGCTGAAAGGAAAATTTGTTCTTACTGCCGGCTTAGGTGGAATGGGTGGAGCTCAGCCACTTGCAGCAACTTTTAACGGTGCTGCTTTCCTTGGAGTTGAAGTTGACCGTTCAAGAGCTCAAAAGCGAATTGATACAGGTTACCTCGATGTTCTTACTGACAATCTTGATGAAGCATTGAACATTGTCCTTAGTGCAAAAGAAAAAGGTGAAGCGATTTCTGTTGGACTGATTGGTAATGCCGGCGAAGTTCATCCCGAAATTCTGAAGCGTGGAATTATTCCAGATGTTGTTACTGATCAAACATCTGCTCACGATACATTGAATGGTTATGTACCAATGGGAATGAGTTTCGAAGAAGCACTTGAGTTGAGAAAATCTGATCCGCAGAAATATATTAAACTTGCACAGAAAACCATTGTAAAGCATGTTGAAGCAATGCTTGAATTTCAAAAAAGAGGTTCAATTGTTTTTGATTATGGAAATAACATTCGCGGCGAAGCAAAAGAAAATGGATTGGCTAATGCTTTCGATATTCCGGGTTTTGTTCCTGAATTTATCAGACCTCTATTCTGTGATGGAAAAGGTCCTTTCAGATGGGCAGCATTGAGCGGCGATCCAAATGACATTTTTGTTACTGATGAAGCTGTTAAACAAACTTTTCCTGAAAACAAATTGCTTATCAATTGGATTGATATGGCTCAAAAGAAAGTTCACTTTCAGGGTTTGCCCGCGCGTATCTGTTGGTTAGGTTACGGCGAAAGAGCTCAGATGGGAAAAATTTTCAACAGACTTGTTGCTGAAGGAAAAGTTAAAGCTCCGATTGTAATAGGAAGAGATCATCTTGATTGTGGTTCCGTTGCATCACCAAACCGCGAAACTGAAGGAATGATTGACGGCAGTGATGCAATTGCTGATTGGCCAATCTTGAATGCTTTACTTAATGCAATCGGTGGTGCAAGCTGGGTTTCTGTTCATCACGGTGGCGGAGTTGGAATAGGAAAATCCATTCACGCAGGAATGGTTATAGTTGCTGACGGAACCAAAGAAGCAGAAGAAAGACTTGAACGTGTTCTTACATACGATCCTGCAATGGGAGTTATTCGACACGCTGATGCAGGTTATCAACAGGCAATTGATAATGCAAAAAAATGGAACATTAAAATTCCAATGTTGAAATAAAAATAATTCAGATTAATTCACTAAAATCGAAAAGAGGTATCTATGAAACTAAAAGTATTAGTCGCAGATAAATTTCCTGAAAAATACATTCAGGAACTTAAAGATCTTGACCTTGAAGTAATTTATGAACCAAAACTTGGTGAAAAAGATCTTCCCAAAGCCGCTGAGGATGTTGATATTCTCGTCGTCCGTTCAACTGTTGTGAATGAAGATACTATAAACAACAGTAAAAAACTTAATCTTATTATTCGCGCTGGTTCCGGTGTTAATAACATTGCAATCTCTGCAGCAAATAAAAAAGGAGTTTATGTTGCTAATTGTCCGGGGATGAATGCAGTTGCGGTTGCTGAATTAACGATGGGTTTGATAATTGCACTCGACAGATTTATTCCTGATAATGTTGCAGATTTCAGAAACGGAGTATGGAACAAAGATAAATACTCAAAAGGTAAAGGACTTAAAGGAAAAACACTTGGAATTATTGGTGTCGGAAATATCGGTAAAGAGGTAGCTAAGCGTGCACTCGCATTCGAAATGAATGTTTATGGTAAAGATATATCAAGAATTGAAGGCGTTCCCATAAAAGATTTCTCTGAGATGGATCAATTACTACCATTATGTGATATTGTTACAATCCATTTACCAGCCACTCCTCAAACAAAAGGATTGTTTAATAAAAAGATGTTCAGCTATATGAAAGATGGTGCTTATCTCATTAACACATCGAGACACGATATTATAGTTGAAGAAGATTTACTTGAAGCAATAAAAGAAAAAAATCTTCGTGTTGCACTTGATGTCTTTAAAGGTGAACCTGAAGGAAAATCCGGTGAAGTGAAATCACCATTGCAGAACAATCCGAACATTTATGTAACTCATCATATTGGTGCATCAACAGAACAGGCACAGGATGCAGTTGCTGAAGAAACAGTGAGAATAATAAAGCACTATGTGCACAGTGGTGTAATTGATCATTGGGTAAATCGTGCAAAGGTTACAGATGCAAAATACCAACTTGTAGTAAAACATTATGATAAACCAGGTGTTCTTGCCAGTGTGCTTGATGTTATCAGACAAGGCAACATAAACATTGAAGAAATTGAGAACATTATTTTTGAAGGCGGTATTGCTGCTTGTTGTACAATGAAATTAAAACTTCCTGCAACAGCTGATATGTTAAAACAGATAAGTGAAAATCCGGATGTTATCAGTGTAAGTCATGTAGAAATCTGATTTTTCAAAAAGCAGTCAGAAGTAAATAAAGCTTCTGACTGCTGAATTTTATTTTCACACCTCATATTTTTTCTTAAGGGAATTTCCCAAAAACTTCGGCCTATAATTAACTATCTCTGAAAAGACTTTAATGGAGGACTTGCTAAACAAATTTTATCTCGAATAAGTCCTGTGTTATGCCGTGATAATAGGGCAGTTGTAAAAGAGACTTAATACCCTCAAGATCCTGATCTTCAAGATCAAAAATAACATGCTGCATATTGACAGATATAAAATCAATAGAATTCTGCGGAAAATCTTTAAGCAATTGATCATAAGAATCCGGATGACCATTTATAAAATCATCTCGATGTTTTATGACGAAGGATTTCAATACATTTTCATCTTTTGATGCTAAAAGAAAATTAACATAAGGTGCATTTATCAGCTCTATGATTTCTTCGGCAAAACTCAATCCGTTAAGGAATAATTCTTTCTCATAATTTTCATCACCTGCGATTAAAATATTTTCATCCTGAACCATAAACTCAGGCGTAATTAGTCGTGGCGTTATATCAACATCATACATTTCTTTAAAGAGTATTTTACTAAGCAGAGCTTCATTAGAGGAGATATCGCCTTTGAGAAAAAGTTTGTCAATGGTAGTTTGATTTTCTTTAAAATGCAGATAGGCATTTGAAAGCAGCGCATTGAAAGATATTCCAATTTCTGCTGATACAAATAAATCTTTATGAGTAATTAAATCCATACTCGGAATAAATCCGATTGAATTTTCCTCAGTGCTAATCTTACGCGATATTAATGCTGAAGATAAAAACTGAAAACTTGTATCATCATTTTCAGATAGTTCAGATAAAAAAATCCGAGTAAAAATATTTTGTGGTAAATAAATTTTTGTACTCATAAAAACTTAAAGCCGCTGTTGAAAGCGGCTTTAATATATTAAGGATTTTTACTTTTAATTTTAGCTGCCTTACCAGATAATTTTCTCAGATAGTAAAGCTTAGCTCTTCTAACGCTTCCCTCTTTAATGAGTTCCACTTTAGCAATTTTGGGAGAGTTAAACGGAAAAATTCTTTCAACACCAACACCGCTTGAAATTTTTCTAACGGTGAAAGTTTTATTTAATCCCGTTCCTCTGATGCTAATTACATCACCTTCGAAAGGCTGAATTCTTTCTTTTTCGCCTTCGATTACTCTAACGTGAACACGGATTCTATCGCCCGTGTTGAATTTGGGTATATCAGTTCTGATTTGATCCGATACAACATTATTCAGGTCTATCATTTCGTTCTCCGCTAATTATTATAATTTCTCCATTTATCAGTTAAAATTTTTGATTGTTCTTCTTTCCATTTTTTAATTTCTTTTTCATTACCTGAAAGAAGAACTTCCGGTACTTTCATTCCACGATATTCTGCTGGTCGTGTATAGTAAGGAGCTTCAACAATTTCACCATCCTGAAAAGAATCATCAAGAGCAGCTTCACTATCATTCAGAACTCCTGGTATCAAACGAACTACTGCATCAACTATTATTAAAGCTGGCAGTTCTCCACCAGTCAAAACAAATTTACCAATTGATATTTCATCAGTTGCAAAATGTTGTCTCACACGATCATCAATTTCTTTGTAATGACCAGCAATTATTATTATGTTCTTTGCAAGTGAAAGTTTATTTGCATATTTCTGATCGAAAATTTTACCCTTCGGAGTTGTAAAGATAATATGGTCGTATTTTCTTTCACTTTGCAATTTTTCAATACATTCAAAGAACGGTTCGGGTTTCAGAATCATCCCCGGACCACCGCCAAACGGTTTATCATCAATTTGTTTATGTTTATCAAACGCATAATCACGAAGATTATGCACATAAATTTCAATCTTCTTTTTATTCTGAGCCCTTTTTAGAATACTTGAATTTAAGGGGCTCTGCAACAATTCAGGTACAGCAGAAATAATATCAATCCTCATCATCACAAATTCCACTATCTTCTTTCACAAAAATAATTTTTTCTTCTGGATTAATCTCTTCAAAAAATTTAAGAACAAAAGGTATAAGCTTCGTTTGATTATTATCAGTAATCAACTCAAGAATATCATTTGCAGGAGTTGAAAGAACATCTTTTACAGAGCCCAAAAATTTATCTGAACAAAAAACTTTACATCCAATTAAATCGTGGATGTAGAAAGAATTATCAGGTAAAGGCAATAAATCCGATTGCTTAAGAAAAATTTCTCTGCCAACAAAAGCCTGTAATTCTCTTTCAGCAGAAAAATTTTTCAGCTTTAAGAGATAATTCTCTCCCCGCTTTATAATCTCTTCAATAAGAAATTTTTTCTTACTGCCCCAGAAATCAATATAAATTAATTCTGTAGTAAAAAGTTTCTCCGGATGATCAGTAAAAAGCTTGAGCTTTAAGAAACCATCTCTGGCAGAAACAGCAACTACTTTAGCAATAAGGAAAAATTCATCCAACTTTAACTTTAATCTTCAATTTCCAAAACAGCGCGCTTGCCATCTTTAGCTGCTACAGCAGTAAGTAAAGTTCTCATTGCCTGTGCAGTTTTACCCTGTTTGCCGATCACTTTACCGACATCTTCCGGTTTAACTTTAAGAGAAAGGACAACCTTTTTTTCTTCAACTGCCTTCTCTTCAACAACAACACCATCCGGGTGGTCAACCAGATGTTTGGCAATGAATTCGACGAATTCTTTCATAGCAGTGCCTCCTAAGATTGATGCGGGCGCTTATGTAATTATGTACAGAAATCCGTGAAAAAATAATTACATTTTTTCAACAGTCTTTTCAGAAGTGCACCCTTAACTTCTGCTGTACAATCGGAAAACTAAATTTTAGTTAGCAGGTGCTTCTGCTTTTTGCTCTTCTGAAGCAGCTTTCTTTTTCTTAGTTTGTTTTTTCTGAGAGCTGGCTTCTTTTAATTTTTGCCAGTTCTGAATTTCTGCTTCAACTTTTTCCTGCGGAAATCCCTTTTTATCAAGATGTCGTTTGAGCAATATTCCTTTCTGACTTAATAAACTTCTTACAGTCAATGTAGGTATCGCACCGCAATTTAACCAGTAGTTTACTCTATCCTCTTTCAGTTCAACTGTATGAGGATTAGTCAGAGGATTATAAATTCCAACAGCTTCAATAAATTTCCCATCTCTTGGTGAACGGGAATCCGCAGCAACAATTTTGTAGATGGGTTGTTTTTTCTTACCCATTCTTCTGAGTCTTAACTTAACAGCCAAGTTTTACCTCCGGTAATTATATCGTTATCAATTAAATTTAAAGTTTTTATTTGATGAGTTGAAGAATCCTTTTTTATTCATCATACTCATCATTCTTTGCATTTCCTGAAATTGTTTTATAAGACGATTAACATCCTGAATCGTTGTTCCACTTCCTCGAGCAATTCTTTTTCTTCTGCTTCCATTAAGTACTTTAGGATTTTCTCTTTCTTCTCTTGTCATAGAATTTATAATTGCTTCAACTTTTATCAAAGCTTTATCATCAATTTGTGCATTTTTTATCTGTGAACCAAGCCCGGGAATCATTCCAATCAAGCTTGACAAAGAACCCATTTTCTTTATGAGCTTAATTTGCTTAAGAAAATCTTCAAAATCAAATTTATTCTTCCTTAATTTTTCTTCCATTCGCTTGGCTTCAAGCTCATCAATTGTTTCCTGAGCTTTTTCAACAAGCGAAACAATATCTCCTTTGCCTAATATACGGGAAGCTAATCTATCAGGATAGAATACATCTAGGTTTTCTAACTTTTCACCATTGGAAACAAATTTAATCGGCTTTCCGACAACTGATCTTATCGAAATAGCAGCGCCGCCTCTCGCATCACCATCAAGTTTTGAAAGAATAATCCCATCAAAGTTAACTAACTCGTTAAATGCTTTTGCAGAATTTACTGCATCCTGTCCTGTCATCGAATCAACAACAAATAAAGTTTCAGTAGGTTTAACAATTTCTTTTATATCAGCAACTTCCTTCATCATTTCTTCATCAACATGAAGACGACCAGCAGTATCAATGATAACAGTATCGTAACCTTTTTCTTTTGCGAATTTCAGGGATTCTGAAGCAACTAATCTCGCATCTTTCTGTTCAAGTGAAAAGACAGGAACATCTATCTGCTGACCTAAAATTTTCAACTGCTCAATTGCTGCAGGTCTGTAAATATCGGCAGCAACAAGCAGAACTTTTCTTTTTCTTTCTTTTAATCTTTTGGCAAGCTTTGCCGAAAAAGTTGTTTTACCGGAACCTTGAAGTCCAACATCTAAAATTGTAGTGATGCCAGTTGGATTTAATGTTATCTCAGAATGCCCGCCGCCAAGAAGCTCAACAAGTTCATCATAAATAATTTTTGTAATAAGTTGTCCGGGAGTAATTGAAGCAATTACTTCTTTACCGAGAGCTTTCTCTTTAACTTTTTCTATAAACTCTTTTGCAACCTTGTAATTAACATCAGCATCAAGAAGTATTCTTCGGATTTCTCTGAGTGTATCTGAGATGTTTGCTTCGGTAAGTCTTCCCTGACCTGTTATTTTTTTTAGAGCAGCATCTAATTTTAATGATAATTCTTCAAACATATTCGCATCACCTTTCTATTCATATCACTACTTAATATCAACTTGCCTTTAATGCATTTGCACCGGATACAATTTCAAGTATCTCTTTGGTAATTGCAGCCTGACGTTCTTTATTATATTTAAGATTAAGAGTCCGGATCAATTCCTTCGCATTAGTTGTTGCATTATCCATAGCAGTCATTCTTGCTGCAAACTCTGCGGCGTTGGATTCCAGAAGCACTCTCCAGAGTTGTGCTTTAAGATGTTTGGGAATCAGATATTCAAATATTGCTTTCTGATTGGGTTCATAGATGTAATTTGCTTCGGAATGACTTTCGGATTTTTTACTTTCTTCAATTGGAATGGGAAGAAATTGTTCAACAACAATCTTTTGCTGAATTATTGATTTAAACTCATTAAATATCAATATAACTTTATCAAACTCACCATTAAGAAATCCTGAGATTAACTGGTCTGATAATCTCTGAGCAACAGAGTAGTTTAATGAAGCAAAGATTCCGGGATATTTCTGAATTACATTATAGTTGCGTTTAGAGAAGTAATCAGAACCTTTCTTGCCTAAACAAAACAAACTGTGGGAAATATTTTGTTGCTGAAGTTCTTCCTGAATGTATCGGGTTGCTTCTCTTATAATATTTGTGTTGAACGCACCGCAAAGTCCTCTATCGGCAGTAACAACAACCACAGCAACATTTTTAACTTCACGAGCAATGAACAAAGGATTATTCATCAAGTCATCGTTGATTGCAAGATGAGAAAGTAAAGTCTGAATTTTTCTTGCATAAGGTCTTGCATTAATAATCGCTTCAGTAGCACGACGCAATTTAGCCGCAGCAACCATTTTCATTGCTTTGGTAATTTGCTGTGTGCTTTTTACACCCTTAATTCTTTGCTTTATGTCTCTTAATGTTGCCATTTAATTTTAGATTTCAACTAAGATTTTTTGAATGTTGGAAGAAATTCTTCAGCAGCTTTCTTGATCAATTCTTCGGTTTCTTTTGATAAATCTTTTTCTTTCTTGATGTTCTCAAAAATCTGTTTGTATTTAACTTCTATAAATTCAAGAATTTCCTTCTCAAATCTTTTGATATCGTGAACTGAAATTGAATCCATATAACCACGTGTGCCGAGATAAATACTAACAACCTGCTTTTCAACCGGAACGGGTGAATATTGTCCCTGTTTCAGCAATTCAACTAATCGTGAACCTTTTGCTAATGTTGCCTGAGTTGCTTTATCCAAATCAGATCCAAATTTTGCAAATGCTTCGAGCTCTCTGTATTGTGCTAAGTCAAGTTTCAATGAGCCGGCAACTTTTTTCATAGCTTTAATCTGAGCATTACCACCAACACGCGAAACCGAGATACCAACATTTATAGCAGGTCTTACACCAGCGTTAAATAAATTTGATTCAAGATAAATTTGTCCATCAGTAATTGATATAACATTTGTGGGAATGTATGCAGATACATCACCTTGTTGAGTTTCAATAACGGGCAAAGCAGTTAAACTTCCGCCGCCAAGTTCATCGCTAAGCTTGGAAGCTCTTTCAAGCAATCTTGAGTGAAGATAAAAAACATCACCCGGATATGCTTCACGTCCCGGTGGTCTTCTTAACAGAAGTGAAAGCTCTCTGTAAGCCTGAGCTTGTTTTGATAAATCATCATAAATACAAAGTGCGTGACGACCTGAATCTCTGAAAAATTCTCCGAGCGTAGCACCGGAATATGGAGCTATAAACTGAAGCGGAGCCGGATCAGAAGCTGATGCAGCAATTACTGTTGTGTATGCCATTGCACCTTGTTCCTGAAGTTTTGCAACAACCTGAGCAACAGTGGATTCCTTTTGACCGATTGCAACATACACACAGTAAACCGGTTTAATACCAAGTTCTTTGGCTTCTTCGGTATGTGTGTATTTCTGATTTATTATAGCATCAATTGCAACAGCAGTTTTACCTGTTTGTCTATCACCTATAATTAATTCTCTTTGCCCTCTTCCTATTGGAATCATTGCGTCAATAGCTGTGATACCTGTCTGAAGAGGTTCTTTGACAGGTTGTCTTTGAATAACGCCGAGAGCTTTTCTTTCTATTGGTAAAAACTTTTGTGTTTTGATAGGACCTTTTCCATCAATAGGAATTCCAAGTGGAGTTATTACTCTGCCAAGCATTTCCTCACCAACAGGCATCGAAGCAACGCGCTTGGTTCTTTTAACAATATCGCCCTCTTTAACTTTTGTTGACTCACCAAAAAGTACAACACCCACACTGTCTTCTTCGAGGTTTAATACCATTCCGAATACATCATTTGGAAACTCAACAAGTTCACTTGCCATCACTTGCGAAAGTCCATATACTCTTGCGATACCATCACCAACCTGTAAAACTGTTCCAACATCGTAAATATCGACTTCACTTTCAAAACCAGTTAGTTGTTTCCTGAGTATTTCAGATATTTCATCAGGTCTTACTTCTGCCATATAAAATTCCTTTTAATTTCCTTTTAATTAAGTAGTAAACTTCCTTTTAATAATTGCTGCCTTAAAAGTTCAAGCTGATGAGCAACGGAAGCGTCATAAACTGTATCTTTAACTTTTGCAACAAAACCACCAATTACATTTTCATCAACTTTATAGCTGGCAACAACTTTTTTGTTTAATAAAGATTCAAATTTCTGTTCGATAATCTTTTTCTGATCATTGCTAAGTTCATAAGCAGATTTGATATCAACTCTTGCTACACCAGTATGTTCATCTTTTAATTCTAAAAATTTTTCAGCGATATCTTTAAGTGCATTCTCACGATTTTTATCAACGATAAAGTCGATAAATCTTAATGTATCTGATGAAACATACTTCTGAAAAATTTCTTTAAGAACTGATTTCTTTACTTCAGATTTAACAACAGGATTTTCCAGAAATCTTCTGAGCAACGAACTTGCGTTTACTGCATTTAATATAACTTCCATATCTGAAGCGGCTCGCTCAAGATTATTGTTCTCAATCGAAGCTTCAAGAAATGAATTAGCATATCTTATTGCAACTTTTCCGTAACTCATTTTCAGTTCTTTGAAATTTCTTTAATGTATTTATCAACAAGTTGTTTGTTTTTTTCAGCATCAAGATTTTCTTTAAGGATTTTTGATGCTGCATCAACTGCAATCTGAGCAACCTGATTTTTCAATTCATCGAAAGCAGCAAGTTTCTTTCTTTCAATTTCAGCAGAAGCATCTTCAATAAGTTTCTGAGCCTGAGCTTTACTTTCATTGATAATCTGCTGTTTAAGATTTTCAGCATGAGCTCTGCTCTGTTCAATAATTTTTTTCGATTCCTCTTCCGCTTTTGCTAAACTTGCCTGATTTTCAGCAAGTATTTTTTTAGCTTCCTCTTTTGCTAATTCTGCCTGAGCAAGTGATTCCTTAATTGCTTCTTCTCTATGTTTGAGTGCAGTTAGAATTGGTTTCCAGGCAAATTTGCCAAGGACAAAAAGAAGAATCAGAAAAGTGAGTGTTGTCCAAAATGCTAAACCGCCATCAACGGAAAGCAAACCAGCTCCACCACCTTCTGATGCAATAATAGAAATCACAGCAAAGTAAATTTTTGCTATCATAATTAAAAATTTAGTTTATGTTAGAAATCGGACTATTAATCCGTTTAACTATTTACTTGCAAGAATAAAGCAAATAACCAGAGCAAACAGAGAAATACCTTCAATAAGAGCAGCAGCAATAATCATTGAAGTTCTGATTGCACCAGCAGCTTCAGGTTGGCGACCGCTTGCATCCATAGCTGCAGCAGCTAATTTACCAATACCTAAAGCTCCGCCAAAGATTGTTAATCCAGCGCCTAAACCAGCGGCTAAATATGCGAAATCCATTAATTTCCTCCTTAAATAGTTTAATGATTTATTTTTAATGTTCCTGATGAACTGCCATTCCGATAAACAGAGATGACAGCATTGTGAATATATAAGCTTGTAGCAATGCTACTAATACTTCCAATCCATAAATAAACAAAGCCATTCCAACCGAAACCGGTGAGATAAGATAGCTTTGCATAACGAATATTAGACTAATCAATGCATATATAACAATATGACCAGCTGTCATATTTGCGAAAAGACGAATTGCCAATGCAAATGGCTTTGTAAATAATCCGAGTAATTCAACAACGACCATAATCGGTAAAAGAAAAACCGGAACACCGTGCGGAATTAATCCTTTGAAGTAACCAAAAAATCCATTGTTCTTAATTCCACCTAATTGAATTACCAGAAATGACATCGTTGCCAATGTTGCTGTTACAGCAATATTACTTGTAAATGTTGCTGAAAAAGGAATCAGACCTAAAAAGTTTCCGAAAAGAATAAAGAAAAACGCTGTTAATAAATACGGCAGAAATCTTTCATAACCTTTACCAATTGTGGGCTTTGCAATTTCATCCCGCACAAAAACAATAAATACTTCCCAGAAATTTGTTGAACCTTTAGGTATCAGAGAATTCTGATAGGACTTTGCAACTTTAATAAACACATAAGTAAGTAAAATTGCAGCCAGCCACATAAATACAACATGGCGCGTAATGGAGATATCAAATCCGAAAATCTCTAAATGCGGAAGATAAATTTTACCAAATGGAGAAAAATCCAGATAATTTCCATCCATTACATGGTGTAAAATCCAGCTGCCACCAGATTCAGAGTGTGTATTTTTTAAACTGTCAACAATTACCTGTGTTGCTAAAGAATCCATCAATTATTCGTTTTTTATCAAAATTTTCTGGTTTTTGAGATATAAAACTTCTACAATTAGATAATAAAAATAGAAAGTAAAGGTTGTAAAAATAAAAGAATTCATTCTAACATACAAGAAACTGAGTGTTAGAATAATCAGAGCAAATATCAGAAAGAATCTAATCACAACTCCACCGAAAACGATAATTAAAAAGCTTTTATTCGGTTTATTCAGCCCTATCCGGATGGTTAAAAATCCAATCAGAAAATTCAATGCAGCGATCAGAATTCCAAATGTAAAGGATTTATATGAAGCGACGTCAATGCTGTTTGAAAAATAGAGAAATTGAATAATAAGAAATGTGAGTAACGGAATAACTACGGAAAAGGAAAAAAAAAGTTTTCTATTTAGCATTTTCAGAATCTTTTTTCTTTTTCTCAAGATAGTTTAAGGTTTTCAGCAAATTATACATTCCCGAAAAAATTCCGAGTAATCCAAAAATCAAAGTAAAAATAAATTTCTGTTCAAATTTTTTATCGAGCCAATTACCTATCAGGACCATAAGCACAATGGTAGCTGCAAGCTGAACACCAATCCCAAGATAAGGGCCGACTTCCTTAAAAGATTTTCCGATACCGGATAGTTTTTCCGGATCTGTTTTCATATTACTAACTCACCTTACGCAAATCTGTGAAACCTTCGAGGTTTGGCTAATTATGCAGTTATAATAAAAGAAAAATTCTTAATTATTTCAGAAAACCTCGAAGGTTTTTATCAAATGTGCGTAACATAACTTACTAAGATTGAATTTTGGGAGCGGAAGAATGTCCGCTCATTGAGCTTTTACCTTCGAAAACTGCACCGGCTTCAACAACTAATACTTTAGTAATGATATCGCCCTTTAATACAGATTTCGATTCAAGGACTAATTTATCTTTTGCATTCACTGAACCTTCAACTTTACCGCCGATAGTAACAACATCACCGGTAAGTTGACCTTGAATGTTTCCTGAATCTCCAACAGTAAGATTTCCCTGAGCCGTTATATCACCTTTGATCGTTCCATCAACACGGATATTGCCATTGCTGTTTACTTTTCCTTCAATGACAACACCACTACTGATAATTGTTACTTCGTCCATATTACTACCATTATATTTTGTTTTCAAAATTACCTCCTTAAAATTTTATCAGAAATTTTTCAGGATCAACAGGTTTACCTTTATACCAAATTTCAAAATGTAAATGTGTACCTGAAGTTCTTGTTCCGGAATTTCCGGCTAAAGCAATTAGTTCTCCCTGTAAAACTTTTTCACCTTGCTTTTTGATAATCATTGCACAATGCATATAACGAGTTATAAAATCATCAGAATGATTGACAACAACCACATAACCATATTCAGGTGTGTAGCCGGCAAAAGAAATATATCCACCTGCAGATGCAAATATCGGATTATTTTCTTTTGTAGCAAAGTCAATCCCAAGATGTCCGTTTTCAGGATCAAATTTTCGGCTTAAATAACCATCAGTTGGTTTTATGAATGTAATCGAAGATACCTGATTGATAAAAAATTTATTTATGAATTGAATAAATGCTGCAAGTACATTTCCGCCAGTTGATTTTTTAGAAGAATTAGAGTTATTCTTTTTAGTATCGTCATTAAATAATGTAGAATCCTGTTGAAGCAAAATATTTTTTAGTCTTTCATTATTCGATTTCAGCTTTTGAACTTCATTTGCGAGCTTAATGATTTTTTCATTTAACTCTCTTAGCTGAACCTTTTCCGGAGTATTATAACGATAACTATCGGGCAGAAGTATTTTGTCTGCAGAACTAAATGTGATTAGATAAAATCCTATCAGCATAATAACTAAAGTATAAACAGATACAATTACAAGAATTTTATAAAAAGAAAGTTTAACAGTTTTTGTTCCCGTTGAAGCGTCGTGAGGAACAAGAACAACAGAAAATTCCGTAAGTTTTTTTAATTTCTTTTTATCAAAGTTGAATTTCATATTATTTAAAGTTCTTAATTATTTCACTGAACTTAATTTTACCTTCGCGAATTAATTTCGGTTCTTCATCACTCAAATCAATAACAGTTGATGCCTCAAAGAAAGATTTTTTGTCTGAATAAAAAACCGCGTCTACTTCTTTCCCGAATTCCTGAATGATCATATCAGGATCGTTCATTGGCTCTTTGCCAGAACGATTAACACTTGTAGAAATCATAGGCATTTTTATTTCATTCAGAAGTTTAAGACAGAATCTGTGATTAGGGATACGAAATGCTGCTGTTTCGGCACCCAAAATATCACGAGTCTGTTGATTCAATTTCATTACAACAGATACAGGATTAGGCCAGATGTTAAGCAGAAAATCATAGAACTTTTCCGATTTAATTTCAACATACTTAAGCAAAATTTCAACACTACCAACTAAGTGAATGTATCTTTTCCAATCAGGTTTTCCTTTGATGCGAGTAATTTTTCTCACGACCTCATCATTAAAAGGATTTCCGCCGAAGCCGTAAATAGTATCAGTTGGATAAATAAAAACTCCGCCATTAAAAAATAATTCCGTTGCGGACTTAACAGCTTCATCAAAATTTTCTTCAATGTTAATAGATTTAACTACTGATTTATTCATTCAGCATCTCCTCAGCAACTTTTATCACTTCATCTTCGTGAAGTTTGTTTGCACAATTAAAATGATTTAATGGACATTCCTGATAACCGTGAATGCCGCAAGGTTTACAGCTAAGATCATCAAAACTTAAAAATCTGCTTCCAAATATATAAGGGAAAAATCCAAATTGTGGAATTGTTGAACAATAAATTGTAAGAACTTTTATTCCGGCACACATTCCAAAATGAGTTGGAGCGCTGTCATTCGAAATTAATAAATTGCAGTGAGAAAGTAATTTTATTGATTCAACGATTGAAAACTTGCCGGCAGCATTAAATACATTTCCGGTTGAGTTTTGTAATATTGATTCGCATAATTCTTCATCATCTTTCCCACCAATTAAGATTACATTGAAATGTCTGGTTAAAAAATAATTAGCAATCTTCTGCCATTTTTCTTTCGGATATCTTTTTGTAGCCCAGATACTTCCCGGAGCTAAAGCTATAATTTTATTTTCATCAATCTCTTTCAAAAAATTTGTGACCTTGATTTTAACATAGTCAGAATAATTTAATTTTGGCTGAACTTTCCAGGAATTTTCATCATACTTAAATCCAATCAAATCAAAATTTCTCTGAACTTCGTGCTTGTTCAAATTATATCTGACAATATTCTTGTAAACATATTTTATAGCTGAATTTGAGAAGCCATAAGTCTCTTCAACTTCAGAAAGTAAAACCAAAATTGATGTTCGCAACGAACGATGAGAAGAATAGATAGCATCATATTTTCTGTTTCTCAATTCTCCTGCAAAACTGACTAAAGCGAAGAATGATTTGTGTTTACCTCTTTTGTCAATAACAAGAACATTATCAACATAAGAAGCAGCAGAAAAAATCTCCTGAGTTGATGAAATACATAAAACATCAATCAAAGAATCCGGATTTAGTTCTTTTAATTTTTCCAGAGCCGGCAAAGATAAAATTGAATCACCTGGAAAAGCAGTTTGTATGTAAAGAATTTTCTTCATCTGATTTTTAATGTTTCCATCTTCTGTGCATCCAGAGCCATTGCTCAGGATGTTCGCTGATTATTTTTTCCAGATATTTGATCATTCTATCAGTTAATACTTTCACTTTACCTTCTTCATCTTCAGGAAGATTGCTTTTATCGAGTTCAACTAAAGTAGCTTTATATGAATAATCTTTTTGTCTTATTGGAATTCCGAAAATAATAGGTGCACCGGTTTTTAATGAAAGCACTGCGGGACCAGTGTAAACTGCGGTTTTCTTTCCAAAAAATTCCAGTTTCAATCCTTCTTCAGGACCTCTTTGATCTGCAACCATTGCGGCGATTCCATTATTTTTAAGAACAGAATAAATATTTCTAACTGATACACCTAAGGGCACAACTTCATTCAACCATCTTGTTCGCATCTTATTCATCCAATCATTAACGAGTTTATTGCGCTGATTTTTAACAATGATATAAAATTTTTTATTTACCTGAAGTGATGTTGAAGCTGCAATATATTCCCAGTTGCCGAAATGAGCTGAAAGTAAAATAACACCATTTCCAAGTTTATTTTTTTCATTAATCAATTCAACATTATCAATTTCTACTGAAGATTTCATTTGATTCTCATCCATCCAGGGCAAATACAAAATTTCAACAAGTGAAATTGCAAAACTTAAATAACTTCCGAATGCGATCTTTTTCTTTTCAATTGCTGAGATGTTCGGGAAAGCAATATCAAGATTTTCAAACACTGTTTTTTTTCTGATTGGAATTAAATAATAAAAAACTGAAGCAAGAATGTATGCAAACCCTCTTGCAGCCTTCAAACCAGTTAATCTGAAAAGATAACTGAACAGAAAAAAAATTATGTATTCTAAACGGTCTTTCAATCTGAATTGATAATTATTTGATATGTAAAAATAAGGATAAGATTTAAGTAACGAATGATAAAAAACAAAAACGGCTGTCAATTTTTAGTAAGACAGCCGTTGAAAAAACTTATCGGGCAATTATTATTCTTCTGCCCCAATTATCATCTCTTAATTCTCCACGCTTGGTGGAATGAACAAGAATATATTCTGAGAATCCGGAGATATCTGCAAACACAAAATAGACTCCACCTTCTATATCATTATAGTACCAGATTTCGTAAGGACGGCTTTCAATCTGATTCGGATATCGTTCAATTTCAGATGGTTCGCCGTAAATTATAAACACTCTTCCTCTATCAGTTTTCCATCCGGCTTTTTGCATTGAGCTAAATCTGGTATTTGCTGATTCAACTCTTTGCAGATAATCATAGAAATATTCATTCTCTTTTGTTGATGGATCCTGGTCTCTTCCATTCCAGAAATTAAACAGGAATTCCCTTTTACCTTCAGATCCACTCAGCTTTTTATATTTATCAATTTCCTGAGAAGTAGCAATGTATTTTGATTTATCAAAAATATCATCGAGCTCTTCTTCTGACATAGTTCCGAATGTTGAACTAAGTACAGGTTTTGCCTGATAATATACGGAATCTGTTTCTTTAACATCGGGATTATAAACGAAAAATTTCTTTGATGATGTTACTCCGATATCATTTGCAGTATCAATTAAAGAAATTGCAAGAGTATAAGTATCAGTAGGTAATTGTGAAATTATAAATGAGCCGACTTCAACACGGGTATCGTTATTACGAGTAATCATTTTATTTTTCTCGCGAACAATTTTACCACGACTGTTAAAAATAATTTCATTTAATTTAAGAGTATCGCTCTTTAATGCCGGATCTTTGATATTATAAATTTCCGAATAAAAAAACAGTGCTGGCTGATTTCCGCCAAAAACTAAATTTGGTATAGGTATAACTTCAAATGTATTTTTATAGAATATAGAATTTTTATTTTCACTTCCCTGAATCATTTTCGAAGCGAGTTGAATATCGCTAATAGCTGCTGAAGAATTTATTAACGGTCTTACTCTTATGAATTCTGTTATTGAGCGGAAGTTAGTTTGTTTGTTTAAATCTGTTCCGCTAACAACACATTTTAGAGTACCTTTAGGAAGAATGAAACTAACAACTCCCACCAGACTTTGCGAAACAATTTCAGTAGATTCAACTGGATGTCTTATGAGCCATTGATTATTCACTAAAGTATCGGATGTAGTTGAATCGGTAATTTGAATGGAAAGCGTTGCTTCAACAAGATTTTCACCTTCTTTATTAATCTGTGTTAATTTACCCTGATCAAAAACATAATATATTTCCACATAGTTTGAAGTTGAATCATACGCAAATTGCGCATAATCAAAATCAAAACCGGCATCTTGCGAATAGATACATAAAGAATAAACAAGAAAAGTTGAAATTATTGTTAGAAATTTTTTCATAATGTTTAACCCTGATATAAATAAATAAGGCGTCTATTTTATTGAAAACAGACGCCTTAAAATTAGATTTTTCTACCTGCTATTCAATACCAAGTTTTACGGTGAAAATATGATTTGCTGTCGGGAATTCTTTAACTTCTCTGAAAGCATAATCAAGAACTACATGAATACCGTCTGAAAGCTGATAGTTTACACCAGCTCCGGCAGTAAATCCGAATGTATTCTGATCAGTATTTTCAAGAAGTAAATCATAACCGGCTCTCAGGAAAAATGTCTTTGCAAAACCATATTCCAATCCAAATTTCATTTGGTCTTCCAATACATTATTATTTCTAAATGTTGAAGCGACCTGAAGCATATTCTGCTCATTGATATCATAAGCATAGCCAAGTGCAAGTTCAAAATAGCTTGGCAATTGGAAAGGTTCAGCTACAACTTCATAAGTACCACCTCTCGAGCCAGGAAGTGTACCGGGAATACCGGTTCTTACTTGCATATTAGAACCGCTATAAGCCATATTGGTTCCGATATTTTTAACAGCAGCACCTAAAGTTAAGTTATTAGAGAATCTATACTGAACGCCAAAATCAACAGCAAATCCAACTGCACTAACATCCATTATAGACTCGCTTATTACTTTAGCATTAAATCCTACACTAACGCGATCGGTAATCACTTTAGAATAGGTTAAACCAGCTGTTAAAAATCCGGGTGAATAAATGTCTCCATTGCCATCAGGTGCATCAAATGTTGTTACAGGAATATCACCTACATCGAGAGTTTTAACACTAAATGCAAAAGAGCCAAGATCACCTAAATTGGTTCCTACAGCAAAATAAGAAACATTTATATCAGCTATATAAGACATATAGCTAAACATTGCTTCACTGCCGTTAGTATGAGCAAATCCAGCCGGATTATAATAAATAGCTTCCAGACCAGTAACATTTGAAAGGAAAGCTTCGCCGGTTGCGATACCTCTTGCACCAACCGGAATAAGGAGCTGATCAGCACCTGTAGTTCCCTTTCTTGATTTATCGCCCGCGAAGTTTGGAACTGCGCAAGCTATAAGTACTAAAAAGATTATCAATTTTTTCATTGTCTATTACTCCTCAAGTATTTTCAAAATTTATTAGCAGCGGCCTTTATGACCGCTGCGAAATATTTACCTTAGTATCTTTCAATTTGTTTTTGAGGCATAACTATAGAGAACTTAAGTATCTTTTCACCAAATTTTGGTGAAGATACAATTGCCAGATATAATCCGGAAGCTACTCTCAAGCCATCCTCATTTTTAAGATTCCACCTTAAGAATGTCGAAGCTGGTGATGACTTATCAGCAGTTGTAAGAGTTCTGAGAAGCATACCGCTTAAGGAGAAAATCTTAATTGTAACCTCTTCAGGTAAATTTGAGAAAGTTACAAATGGTTCATCGGGAGCAGTATTAGCATAACTTGTTGCAGGATTATATCCAAACAACGGATTCGGGAATACATTCACTTTTTCAAACAAAGCTCTTTGCTGATCTACAGAAAGCTGACCTTTTGCAATTGTTCTAAATGTAAATTTATCCAATGAAGTGTAAGGATAAGTTATCATTGGAATTGTCAGTATATCGCCAGGTGTATAGAAATCTCCATTTGCATTTTTCTTTAAACTGACGACATAAAGTGCATTGAATAATTGAGATTGTGCCTGAGCTTTCTGATCATCAGTAGCGTTAGGATCGTTAAGATTGTAACCCTTAATCACATCTGGCCAGTTGCTGCCGGAGTAAGTTCCATTACCGCCGGTATAAACAATCTGACTTCCGGTTGGATCATATGGAGCATCAAAAATTATAATTGCTTCGTTTCCGAGTGGTGATGTTACACTTCCTGGATCCCAAACACCATCAGGGTTACCAAATATAGTTTTCGACAATTCTACAAACCCAACGGCTAACTGATATTCTTCATTATAACGGGTATCTTTTACCCATGCAGTAAATGGAACATCAACAAATCCTTCTCCAAATTTCTGGATACCAGAACCATTGGTATCTGCAGCGAAAATATACGGGGCATAGATATATGTGGTTCTTCTGGTTATAGGAGTTCCTTTAAATCCGTTAAGATATCTGTATGCTTTACCTTGCGTACCAAATCGGATTTCTATAGTTTTTAATCTGTTTGCCCTTGTATAGTTTGACTGCGCGTTCGAAACACCACCAATTGTAGGAGGTCCGCTTTGTGGTAAATCTTTACCAACATAGAAGACACCTGTTGCAGAGTCGCTTCTGAATGAGGTGTACCATCTGTTTGCGGTTGGAGTATATTTTACACCTGTACCTAAACCAATCTCAGCTTGAACAGGTTTTACTTTTAAGATAAAACCATCGGTAGTTTTGCCTGCATATTTAGTTGTATCGAAATCATAGACTTTTGAAGAATCTATAAGAACCGCATTAGTTCTGTTATTCTTCAACCTCCAGAAAGGAGTATATAATGTTCCAGGCGCTTGATTTTTATCTTCAAAGAATTCAACAGAATATTCATCGCCGGTTAAAGCTTCGGGATTTACTGTTAACACTTTTACTGCACCATCAGAAGCACCAGACACTTTTTCACCACCAATTCCTCTGAATGAAGGAGCGTATTGATCTTCTCCGAATACTGCAATAATCAATGGAGTATCGAATTCTTCAACTGCAGTTCCCAGTGGATCATAATAATCTCCCACAGTACCAAAAGGTCCTCCACCTCGTGGCACAATTACTTGATGATTTAAGTAATAATGAGTTATTGAGAAATAATATTCATGACCTTTAATAAGAGGTTCACCAGTGAATGGGTCTCTTTCAATTCTCAATTTGATTCTTCCAGATGAAGGATCACTATAAATAACAGGATTTAATTTGTTAGATGGGTCAACATCCTTAATTACTAGATTCTGACCACCGTTTTGAGCAATCTGATAAACATTCTTTATAAAATTATCTAACTGATAATCTGCAATTACTATACTATTTACTTTCCCATCAACTAAATCTGATTTAGATCTGGTTCGAAAAGCTGTTACATAAAATCCTTGTAATCTTCTTTCAATTCCAAGTACAGTATCAATTGCTACATAATTAGCTTGTTCGTAAGTATCCCAGTTCAGATCAATAAAGTTTGCGCCATTTTTAACAGTGAACTTTATTGATGGTGGTGCAGGAGGTGATGGGAAGTTAGAGTCGAAAATTAACTGAGCAACCTGATCATATTGTTTAGCTACAGTAATACTATTTAAAGCATTTGTCCCACGACCTACAACATAAGCTGCAACTATTTCAACTGGCTGACCTTTTACAAGCTTGAAAGGACCTGTATTGGACATTTGTCTCTGATCTGTAGGATAACTATTTATCCAGCCAATACCTGTCACAGGGTCTCCTGAGTACCAGAATCTTGTATCAAGCTCAGAACAGTTTACGCCATTTACAACACTATAAGCCCAAGTACAAGGATCTAACTGATTACCATTTTTATCTTTACCTAACATATAATTTCTAGCTTCAAACTGAGTATTTGGGTCTCCTACAATCGGATGGCTTTGCATATAATGAACAAATGAGGAAAGTCCTTCATTTTTTGCTCCTGGGAAAGAAGCAATTCCACGAACCTTACCCTGAACATTGAAAGCAGTATCTAATGCAGTATCGACTCCTTCTGTATAATTTCCATCGCCATTTACATCAATATAAGTTTCACCAGCAATGTAAGCTATTGGACCCTGGAAAAAGTCAATCAGAAAACATGGTGGTGTTAAACCCCATTCTTGATCATCGCCATCGTTATAAACATAGCCAGCATTCAAAGTTGTATCACAACCAACAAGATCATCAAGATACGCATCATTAGCATTTCCTAAATCAGGATCAGCCCAAACACCAAAATAAACATCATCAAGTGTATCGGCTACTAAACCGGTATTTAATATGCTGTAACGGACAAATATCATATTACCGGTAATGCCTTTGGATGCAAAAGCAAATACTGAATTTCTTATTTCTATTCCCTGAGGATCAACATCATTCCATCTTCTTAAAGCGGGACTTTTTGAGTCTTTAATAACAAACCAAGCCGTAACATCACCTATCAAATCTGGTCTGTCTTCAGTGGGGTCCCACTTACCATTTCCATTTAAGTCTTCCGGATTGTATTGACCATCTCCATTTCCATCATAATAATGTGCTCCTAATGCTACTGCATCTTTCCAATCAATCCAGTCTTGAGAAAAGTCACCATTTTTTTGTTCAAGAACATAAATTTTGTTTCTTGAATCCAATGTACCATACTGATATGTGCCTGTTTCATAATCTTGAACACGGGATGCAGAAGCAACAGCATTAGCCCAAGGAACACCATTTGTTTTTCCGCTCAGGAAAAATCCACCTGAAAACAGAAAATTTTTACCATCTAATCTTCCGCCTTCTCTACCATCAATGGAAACATCAGCAAGTACACCTTCGCGATTCATTGGCATATCAATATTATTCACGAACATACGATAAGAATCAGCGTAGGTAGTATTACCTTTATTTACAGTCTTTTTTCCACCATCGCCACTCGTAAAAGCAAATGAGATTGCTACGAGCAAAACAATGGAGAAGACTTTAAGTATTAAATTATTTTTATTTTTCATTTTTCATTCCTCTTTATTTATTCACACTCAATTAAAAGCTTATATTGGCAAAGTTAACCTTAAATCCAAGCTTAATTGTTCTTGGAATTCCAAAATTAAATGGATCTCTTTCAAGAGATTGATAATCTTGTTTGAACTTTTCAGGATCAGGAGTACCTTCAGCATAAGTTCTTCCGCTCTGAGTTGTCAACCAGGCAGTTGTATATGGCGAACCTGTTGAACGGTAAACAGAAACCGGGTTATCAGCATCAAACAAATTTTCAATCTGTACATAAGGTGTTAACATTGCACTTCCTAAAGCAAATCCTTTTTCAAGTTTTAAGTCCACTCTGAAATTACCAGGGCCATAAGCTGAATTAACATAACCTTTAGTTTCACCCCAGTTTGAAGAACCTTCTAACAGATTTTGTTCTGCAAGAGGGGTATAAGGTCTGCCGCTGTTAAATGAAACAAGAACATTCGCATTTAACAATTCAAAAATTCCTAAATCGCCTTTGGGAACATAAAAGTCAACATTTATTGTACCGGTATGTCTTTGATCGAAATCGAGTGGAGCTATTACTTTAGGAATACGATCCGGACCAGTATTTCTGAATGCAGCAACAAAGTTAGAACCAGTTGAAGAACCGGTACCTTCTGCAATAGAATAAGTGTAGTTTAAGGACATCGAGAAATAGCTTACTCTGGCAACATCGAGAGAGAATGCCAATCCTTTTATTGTACCAAAGTCAGTATTGGTTGGAGCATAATATTCAAGAGTCTGACCTCCAGGAACTCTCTGGAAGAAAACAAGCTGCTGATTAATCAAACCCTTTGTATTCTTATAGAAAGCAGTGATATTAAGAGCTGCAACATTACCGAGCACCTGTCTGAATCCAATTTCATATTGGGTTGTTTCTTCGCTTCTAACTTGACCGTTTAGAAATGTTAATTGAGCATCTCTGACTAAATCGTTAAGATCGAGTTTGCTTGTATAGAGCTGATCTAAACGAGGCTGCTGAATAAATTTGCCGTATTGAGCATGAAATACTGTAGTAGCAGTTACAGGAAATCCTAAACCAATTCTGGGAGAAATTTTGAATTCGGGTTTTTTCTCAACAAAATCTTCCTTATCAAATTTTGAAGGATCACCAGCTGCATAAGGAAGATTTGGATTCTTTAAGACATCTGTTTTAGTATCAAAATAATCGAACCTTACACCTAAGTTAAGAACGATATCTTCCAGCTCAAATCTATCTTGCACATATCCATAAGCAAGCAATGGAGTTTTGGGTGCAAATTCTGTTTCTGCATCGTTATCAGCTGAGGTTTCACGAGAACCTGTAATATCATAACCAAAAACACTTGGCTGTAGTCTAAAAAATCTCTCTTCAAGTGGAAGATTACGAATATTGTCAGCAGCTAATCCAACTGGTGCAATGAAATAATTACGGAGAGTATGATAATTTGCGCCAAAACCAACCTCAATAAGGTGATTTTGAACTTGAGTTGTAAAATCAAAATCTCCTGTTAATGTATTCGATTGATATTTTGAATAACCATTTGAAACTCTTCCTTTTTTGAAGAAAATTCCTACTTCATCTGCCAAGACTCGTTGGCCATTTTTGGGTAGAGTTACACCAATTTTAGCATTTTCTAAACTATCACCATATGCAAGCAAATTGTCAAACCAGATTCCATCACCATTTTCTTCTTTAAAAAATTTATAACCTAAATTCAAATTCCAGAATGAATTCGAACTAACATTTTGAGAAAGACGAAAACTATATGATTGGTTCATTTGTTCATTTCGGGTGTTATGTTCTGGGTTATGCTTCATGTAAGTTTGAATAACACCCCTATAAGTACGAGTATTGATATTAGCCCCGAGTCTGGCTGTCCAGTCACCAAATCCATGGCTGGTTTTAGCTGTTATTCGATAAACACCAGCATCATTTTCAGGAATAAAATCATAAGATTTATTGATTGAAGGAAATTCATAATTAATAGCTCTTGGATCTGCGTCCTTAAACCAACCTCTTTCAAAAGATAAGAAGAAAGTTTGCTTTGGGTTACCGGGAATAATTGGTCCTCCTAAGGTTCCGGTGTAAAGATTATAACCGTAATTGTCAGTATAAGAGGATGTCAAAACATCTGCATATAATGAATAATTTGCTGAACCGGTTTTTGTGGTAACATTAACAATACCTGACTGAGCTTGTCCGTACTTTGCTTCGTATCCACCGATTTCGAAAGCAATTTGTTCAATTGCAGCATTACTTACCTGAGAGTAGTTTGCACCGGTAAAAACATCATTCTGAGGAATACCATCTACTATATAGAGAACTTCACCACCACGGCCACCACGAACATTTAATGTTGCATTTCCATCAGAACCACCACTACCTTCAGCCATTACTACACCAGATTGTAAAGATGCAAGCCGCTCAACACCCTTAACGGGTAGACGATTAATTTGGTCTGAGTCAATTATTTTCTTTGTGTTGGTAGCTTTTTCTTCAAAAAACTTTTTGTCCTGAACAACGATTTCAGGCAGTGTAAAATCTGTACTGAGTTCTACATTCAGTTCGTAAGTTACACCTGCAACAATTCTGACATTCTGAACTGTTTTTGGTGCATAACCTACATAACTGAATCTGACATCATAATTTCCAGGAGGGACATTAAGAACGAAATACTCGCCTTCAACATTAGTTGCGGCGCCCCAATCAGTATTAAGAATTACAATATTAGCTCCGACCAGCGGTTCCTTTGTATCTGCGTCAATTACTTTACCGCTTAGCTTTCCAACACCTGATTGTGCATAAATTGAAAAGCTGAGAAGGAGCGTACCAATTAGTACGGTAAAAATTCGTTTCATCTCTTCTCCACCATATATTGTTATTAGTTAAGGTAAAAATTAAAATTCCAAAAAATCAAAAGCGGATGGTCAAACCTATTATCAGTAGGATTGTGCCACCCGCTTTTATTAAAAGAACATTATTTCAACTCTGCAATTACTTCAATAACATCATTTTCTTTGATGCAGTGAAATTGCCTGCAGTAATTGTGTAAACATACATTCCGGAAGCAAGATTTGAAGCGTTGAATACAACATTGTGGGTTCCTGCATCCTGAACCTGGTTAACTAAAGTTGCAACTTCGCTGCCGAGCATATCATAAACTTTAATTGTTACATTGCTTCTTTCAGCAATAGAGTATTTAATGTTTGTGCTCGGGTTGAATGGATTTGGATAGTTCTGAGCAAGTTCGAATGTGCTTGCAACCGGAGTTGGATCAGCTGAAGTAACAGTAATATCAAAAGTTGTGTAAATTAAATCATTATCTGTATTAATACCATCAAACGGACCTACACCGGTGGTTAAGTCAGCTAAATAAATTATATGTGCTCTGTAAGTTGTTGGATTTACCTGCTGTAAGTGTTGAGCAGCGTGACCAAATACCTCTGATAAGGTGTTGCTCATTCCTGGGAATTTACCACCGTAATTCCAGGTATTTCCACCATCGGTTGAGAATGCATGATATAAATCTCTCCAATAATATTGTGTACCGGCGCCGTTATCAGCTGTATCCAATCCACCCTGAGCATTCAACTGTGGACCAGTCCACAATACATATACAATTTGTCCATCATCACTAACTGAAACTGATGGATATGCTTGTCCGATACTGTTTGTTGGATAGTAATCGCCAATAGCTTGTATAGTATCAATTGCTTGGCTAGAAATAGATTTCCAGGTATTAGTAGTGGAATTCCAGTAAAGAACAGGGAAGCTATTTGCTATTGCAGTGTCTCTGGTAGCGTTAAATACTAATCCATAACCATTAGCAACTGCGTGCGTAACACCATTATTATCTAATGCTACATCAACCTGTCCGAAATTTTCGAATAATGGTGCATAGTTGGCTGTATGATAACCAGAAACGAAATCAAATTTACCATCAGGTCCTATCATTCTACCATTCCAGTTAGCTCCATCATTACTTGAAGTAAGCACCCAAAAGTTATCTGCTTCGGTTTCCGGAATTCCATTGTAAACATGTGCTCCACCACCGGAAACACCTTCATTAGTTCCGAAATAAGCGACATACTGCTCATTCTTTGACTTTGAAATACCAACTTCAACACCACCATTTCCAGCCCACCAAATTGGAGTTGGACTGAATCCTTTAATACTATCCCAATTTGTAAATGAAACACCGAAATCTGTTGATTTATAAAATTGGAATACAGCTCTTCCGCCAGAGGTTGCTAACCAGATATTTGAGCCAACCATCTGAACTGAAGGATCTGTTGAAGGATCAAATTGAGCAGTAATATAACCAGTAGAGCCATCCCAAATTGAAAGACGACTTGGTGTATGCCAAACCATTCCAACGGTTCCAGCCAAATCACCAGTAAGACCTAAATCAATGTGAGGCCAACCGCCTGCACCATTACTTACTGTTTGATTGATCCATTGTCCACCAGATTTATATGAATGAACAGCATGTCTGGTAGCAGCACCCTGCCACGGACGAACCATGTTGAAGCAGTGAACTACATCATTTGCTTCATCATAAACAATCTGATCTCTAATAACCGAGTTACTGAAATAATCATAATTTGTTGTAACACCAATTGATTCACCGTTAATAATTCCTGGTGAAGGTATGTTTTCCTGAACATAAGTAACATTTGCCTTGTCATCAACAAGCTGTTTTGAATGAATCTTTACAGATGCATTCTGAGCCTGGATGAAAGATGTCATTAAAAATGACACGAGGAGAATAGTAAGAAGATTTTTAACCATTGCGGTCTCCTTTTATTTATGATTTGATATTGGTTAGTTAATTAATCAACTGTTAAATTTTTGTTAAAATTTCAAAGCGAACTATCGGAAAAATATAACAACCTGTGATTTTAGTCAAGTTTTTCAAACATTTTTTATTTCTGATTCCGAAATAGTTTTTTTTTGAGAAAATGTCAAGCAATCAATTTTTCCTTAAAATTAAATCTGCACAAAATTAATTTCCTTTATTCCACCAAGTTCTTTTATTCTGTTTAACTCTTCAGTAAAGATAGCGTCATCAGTACTTATGATTGTAAGAGCATCTTTCCCCTGAGTAATTCTGCCTAATGATAATCCTGCTATATTAATATTTTTCTCGGCTAAAATTTTTCCTACTGATGCAAGCATTCCAGGTTTATCAATATTTTTATATACTAAAAGATTTCCTTCAGGTTTAACCTCTACAAGATAGTCATTAATTTTAACAATTCTCAATTCATTTTTCCCAAAGACTGTTCCTGAAATTTTTATATTTTCATTTTCAGTTAACATTTCAACTGTAATCAGATTTCTGAAAGTTGAATCTTCTGAAGATAATTTTTCATTTAGTGAAATTTTATGTTCTTTGAGAATCAGTGGAGCATTAACATAGTTTACAGCTTCATTCATTTTTCTTGATAGAAAACCTTTTGTAAATGCAAGCGACAACTCTTTTGCAAATTTGTGAAGACTTTCACCACTGAGTTCAATTGTAATTTGCTTTAATCTTTCATTGAGCAATTGTGCCGAAAAGACACCAAGTTTTTCACTAAGATTAAAAAACATTTTTATTTCTTCCGGAAGTTCTTCGGTGAAAGCTGAAAGGTTTACAGCACCTGAAATTTTTCCGGATTTGAAATAATCTACAATCTGTTCAGCAATTTGAATTGCAACAAGTTCCTGTGCTTCTTCTGTTGATGCGCCAAGATGCGGTGTACATACTACTTTTGGATGTTTGAATAATGAATTAGAAAAATCGGGTGGTTCAGTTTCATAAACATCAATAGCAGCTCCCGATACAATTCCATTTTCTAAAGCTTCGAATAAATCTCTTTCATTTATAATTCCACCTCTTGCACAATTGATGAGCTTAACTCCTTTTTTACATTTCTGAAGAACATCTTTATTTAAAAGATTTTTTGTTTCAGAATTAAAAGGAACATGAACAGTAATAATATCTGCTAAACTCCAGATTTCTTCGAGCTTGAAAAGTTTTACTCCGATTTCATTAGCAGCTTCTTCAGAAATTAATGGATCAAAACCAATAAGATTCATTCCGAAAGATTTTGCCCGTTTAGCTACTTCTCTTCCGATTTTCCCTAAACCAAGTATTGCAATAGTTTTACCGCGCAATTCAGTTCCGCTGAATTTTTTTCTATCCCATTTGCCTTGTTGAATTGAGTAATTTGCCTGAGGAATGTTTCTGCACAAAGATAAAATCATCGCCATTGTGTGTTCGGCAGTTGAGATTGTATTTCCACCCGGAGTATTCATTACAAGAATACCTTTTTTTGAAGCTGCATTCAAATCAATATTATCAACTCCGGCACCAGCTCTGCCAATGACTTCCATCAAATTCATTCTTTCAATCAATTCGCTATCAACTTTTGTAGCACTGCGAACAATTAAAGCATGATAATCAGAAATAGTATTTAAAAGTTCGTCGCGCGAAAAATCTGTTTTGTAAGTAACAGAGTATCCAGCTGATTCTAATATTTCAATGCTTCTTTGATTTACAGAATCAGAAATAAGAATTTTTTTCATTAAGTAGTTTATGCAGTTTTTAACAGAGGTTCAATTTTACTTACAATCATTGGTTTGGGAACAGCACCAATAATTGTATCAACAACTTTTCCATCTTTAAAGAGAAGTAATGTTGGAATGCTTCTTACTCCATACTTAATAGCAGACTGCTGATTATTATCAACATCAAGTTTACCAACTTTTAATTTCCCATCATATTCAGCAGCAAGCTGTTCAACAATTGGAGCAATCATTTTGCAGGGACCACACCAGACAGCCCAGAAATCTACAAGTACTGGTTTATCTGATTTTAAAACTTCCTGTTCAAAATTTTGATCTGTAATTTCAATTGGTTTCATAAAAGTTTCCTTCGATAATTGTTTTAGAAATCAATAGGTTTTCCTTGTCCAACAAAGTTTACAATATCTTCGCCGCCATCGGCATGAATTACGCTGCCAGAAATCCATTCGCCGCCATCTTTACATAAAAGTGAAATTACTTTAGCAATATCCTCAGGTTGAGTTAATCTGCCGTGCGGATTTTTTCTCATTGCAATTTCAATCATTTCTCTGTTGCCGGGAATTTTTCTTAGTGCAGGTGTATCAGTAACGCCAGCCATTATTGCATTAACTGCTGCACCAGTTGGACCGAGCTCAACAGCTAATTGTCTGCAGTGAGATTCAAGCGCAGCTTTGGCTGCTGAGACTGCACCATAATATGGAATTGATGTGTGGCTTCCTGAACTTGTCATTGCAAATATTCTTGATGATGGTGCAAGCAATCCATTTATAAAAACATCCTGTGTCCAGTAAACCAACGAGTGCGCCATAACATCAAGAGTCATTTCCATCTGTGCTTTTGTTATTGCCTGTTCATCTGAAGCAGGTATGAATGGTTTTAATGTTCCAAATGCAAGCGAATGAAGTATAACTTTAACTAATGGCTTTCCGTTCAGTTTAGATTTCATTGATGAAATAATTTCTTTTCGTTTTATCTCATCAGCAGCATTTGCATTGAAGAAATGAGCTTCAACACCAGCGCTTTTTATTTCTTTAATGATTCTTTCAACATTCGGCATTGTTACCTGACGATCGAGATGAACGCCAAATATATTGTAACCATCTTTTGCAAGTTGAATTGCAGTGGCTTCTCCAAATCCTGATGAAGCACCAAGAATCAAAGCCCAAAATTTTTGATGATCTCCGCTTTTCATTATCAATTCATTCCTATCTGTTGTTAAATACGGTGGCAATTATACTAAATACAAAAAACCTATACAATATTGTTGTGATGATAGTTTGTTTGTTATTTTGATTTAAGTATGATTGATTCTTCGCCCAATAATCTGGTTACATCTTTTACGAATGATTCATTAACTCTAACTCTGTATTCGTCTATTGCAAACAGCTTTCCTCTCGTTCCATTTTCTGCAAATGAAATGAATACAGGAACACTGCCTTCATTTTTTCTGAAGACATTTTTTAACTGAGCAACATTTTCAGGTTTAACTTTTTCTTTATCAATTATTATACGAACGCTTTCTGTTAATTCATCATTTACTTTTTCCATCGGTATGATTTTGCTGATATGTATTTTTACTGCATCACCGCTGCTCTCAAGACTTCCGATTGCAAGCACCGGCTCATCTTCACGAACATATTTTCCGTATTCGTCAAAAGTTTTTGAGAACATAATACACTCGCATGAACCTGTAAAATCATCGAGCTTGAAGAAAGCCATATTATTTCCTGACTTATCAATCTTGGTTTTTAATTCTGTTATAACTCCGCAAGCCCGTACAGAATCCTGTGAGTCAAGATTTTCTGTTTCACCCAAATGAATTGTTGCAAAAGAATTGTACTCAGTTTCATATTTTCTTAAAGGATGGTCGGTTACATAGAATCCAACTACTTTCCTCTCGAGCGAAAGTTGTTCTTTATCATTCCACGGTTTTTCATCATTAAGTTTTGGTTCCCTTATTTGAATATCTTCAATTCCACCAAACAAACTTTCTGTTGTGAGGAGTTTGGAGTTTTGATATTTATGAGCAAAATCTAAAATCATTTCAACATTATTAAAAAGCTGTGCACGATTTTTATGAAGTGAATCGAATGCACCTGCAAGAATAAGACCTTCTAATGCTCTTTTGTTTACGATTCTTGTATCAACATTAATGCAGAAATCAAAAATGCTTTTGAAATCTCTGCCAAGTTTTTCTTTTGCATTAATAATTTCTTTTACTGCAGGAACGCCAACATTTTTTATCGCTGCCATTCCGAATACAATTTTTTCATCAATCACATCAAAATAAATTGAAGGACGATTTACATCAGGAGGAAGCACTGGTATTTTTAATTTACGGCAGTCTTCCAGAAACTTTGTTACTTTATTTGTATCTCCAAATTCGTTTTTAAGATTTGCTGCCAGGAACTCAGCAGGATAATGGGCTTTAAGATAAGCTGTCTGATAAGCAATTAGACTGTATGCAACCGCGTGACTTTTGTTAAATCCGTAATTGGCAAATTTGAAAATGTTATCAAAAATCTGTTCAGCAATTTTTTTCTCGATTTTATTTTTAACTGCTCCATCAATGAATTTTACTTTCTGTTCTTCCATTGCGTGCAAATCTTTTTTTCCCATTGCACGACGAAGAATATCAGCTTCAGCCAGAGTCATTCCGGCAACTTTATTGGCAATCTGAATCACCTGCTCCTGATAAACAATAACTCCGTAAGTTTCTTTAAGAATTGGTTCGAGCACAGGATGATCGTATTTAACTTCTTTTCTTCCGAATTTTCTGTCAATAAAATCATCAATAAATTCCATTGGTCCGGGACGATATAGTGCATTCATAGCTGCAAGATCATTCAGCGTAGTTGGCTTTAGTCTTTTCAGATATTCACGCATCGGAGCAGATTCAAACTGAAATACACCGGTTGTCTGACCTTTCCAGAAAAGCTGATAAGTTTTTTCATCATTGAGTGGAATACTATCAATATCAATTTCAACATTATGATTTCGCTTTATCATTTCGAGCGCATCACGGATGATAGTAAGTGTTCGCAGTCCAAGAAAATCCATTTTAAGCAAGCCAACACTTTCAATATCCTTCATATTAAACTGCGTAACAATTTCTTCCTGAGAAGTTGCAGTTGCAAGAGGGACATAATTGCTTACATCATCCGGCGTTATTACAACACCGGCTGCATGCTTCGATGCATTACGATTCATTCCTTCAAGAACTTTTGCATACTTAATCAGATTCTGTATTTGCTCCTCATCAGATTCTTTGACCCATTTTAATTCAGGAACTTCAGCAAGTGCCTGATCAATTGAATATACTTTACCAAATTTCGAAGGAATATATTTTGTTATTTTATTCACTGTTGGAATTGGAATTTTCAGAACTCGTGCAACATCCCGGATTACTGCTTTTGATGATAGTGTGTTGAATGTTACAATCTGACTTACACAATTGTTTCCATATTTTTTCTTAACATATTCAATTACTTCACCGCGTTTATCATCTGCAAAATCAACATCAATATCAGGCATTGATTTTCTTGATGGATTAAGAAATCTTTCAAACAGAAGATTATAATCGAGAGGATTTATATTGGTTATTCCAAGTGCGTAGGCAACCAAACTACCTGCCGCGCTTCCACGACCTGGTCCAACAGGAATATTGTTTTGCTTTGCTGCATTAATAAAATCCTGAACAACAAGAAAATATCCTGAAAATCCCATCTGTTTAATTGTCTCAACTTCGAAGTTGAATCTGTCTTCAATTTCCTTTGTAATCTTTTTAATTTTTTTGTGAAGACCTTCCTTAGCAAGCAGCTCAAAATATTCATCAAGATTTTTTGCCGGTGAATTTTCAGGTATAGGAAAGTTCGGAAAATAGTGTTTGCTGAAATCAAGTTTCAAATCAATCTTTTCATCAATTTCAAGTGTGTTTTCAATTGCCTCTTTATGTTTTCGGAACAGTTTTTTCATCTCTTCAGCAGATTTAAAATAAACCTGATCAGTTCCATATCTCAGCTGAGTGTAATCATTTCCATTCTTGTCAGATAGCAGTAAGAGAATATTGTGCGGAATTGCATGATCTTTTTCTATGTAATGGCAATCATTTGTAGCAACCAACTTGATTCCAAGTTCCTTGGAAAGCTTTGGCATATTTTCGAGAATCGGTTTATCAATTTCCATATTGTGATCCTGAATCTCGAGATAGAAATCATCGCCAAAAATTTCTTTAAATGTTTTTGCTGTTTCTTTTGCTTTTTCATAATCACCATTAACAAGATGAGTTGATACAACACCACCAGCACAAGCTGAAGTGCAGATTAACCCTTCGCTGTATTGTCTCAGCACTTCAAGATCAATTCGGGGCTTATAATAAAAACCTTCAGTGTGTCCGATGGTTGAAAGCTTTACCAGATTTTTATAACCGGTTTGGTTTTTAGCAAGAAGAATCAGATGGTTGTAATGTTTCGATTTTTTTCTTCCATTTACCTCTTCAACTTTTCCACGATCAAACCTGCTGCCTTCACGAACGATGTAAGCTTCCATTCCGATTATTGGTTTGATACCTTCTTTGACTGCCTTTTTATAGAATTGAGTAACACCGTAAAGCACACCGTGATCAGTGAGAGCAACTGATTTCATTCCATGTTTTTTTGCTGCAAGCACAAGGTCATCAACCGTGCAGGCACCATCCTGTAAGCTGAAATGAGTATGATTATGTAAATGAATAAAATCTGACATTGATACAAAAAACGAATTTTATGTGGACAAAAAGATTTGAAAAATTTTCTACTGAAGTTTAATCATTTTGGATGAAATTTCTTAGAACAAAAAATTTTTTCTGAAGATTGAAATTTTATTCTGAATATTATATTATATAAAAAAATTATTTCTTCCCTGTGTGACCGAATCCACCTTCACCTCTAATGCTGGAATTAAGATTTTCAGTTTCAACAATTTTTGCGGAGTAAACTTTTGAAACAACAAGCTGAGCAATTCTATCGCCTCTGTGAATTGCGAAAGGTTGATCGCCAAAGTTCATCAGAATAATTTTTACTTCACCACGATAATCTGAATCAATTGTTCCCGGCGAATTCAATATTCCTATTGAGTGATTTGCAGCTAATCCACTTCTTGGTCTAACCTGAATTTCATATCCTTTCGGAATTTCAACAGACAAATTAGTCGGAACCAATGCAACTTTGCCAGGTTCAATTATCAATTCATCTTTGACTGCAGCACGAATATCCATTCCGGCACTTTCCTCTGTTGCATAAGCAGGAAGAGGAACATCAGAAAATTCGTCACTGAGTCTTTTAATTTTTATTTCAACTGTTTCAGACATTTATTCTCTTCAAAAAATTGTTCTTAATAAACTGAAATTCTTTTTTATCAAATACAAAAAATAAAATATAAAGAATGTAAGAAATCGTCAGAATTATTCTGTAGAGTATTGCATTATCCAAACTCAACAACGATGAGTAAAGTAAAAATCCGATAACTGCTATTGCAAAAAACATTTTTAAGATTTTTCCATATTCATAATGAATGTGATAATATTTTTGTGTAACGATGTAATATCCTCCAGCCATAACAACATAACTCGCAAGAGTTGCAAGAGCAGCACCAATAATATTCATCTGAGGAATAAGAATATAGTTCACGGCAACATTAACCAGTGCGCCGAGACCTGTAACAATCGGTGCAAATATACTTTTCTCCTCAATATAAATTCCTGCTGAGAAAACAACATATAATCCGTTGAAAAAATATCCGAGCAGAACAATCGGCACAATTGAAATTCCGCTCCAGTATTTTTCACCAAGAAGATAAAATCCGGCAAAATTAATTTTTACAAGCTCGCTGATGAAAAGTGAAAGTGTTATTAATAATACACTGCCAACCACAGTAAAATATGTTAGCACTTTTGAAAATATTTCTTTAGCATTTTCTTCTTTTGCATTGTTAAGAAAAAATGGCTGCCAGGCATATTGGAACATACTTACAAACAGCATCATAAAAATTCCGAGCTTATAATTAGCTTTATAAATTCCAACTGTATCCACATCTGTTAATGCCTGAAGAATAGGAACATCAATCACCTGAACCATCATAACTGCAAGACCTGCAGGTAAATATGGAAGACCAAATTTCAGCAGTCGTTTGTAAAGCAGCGAATGAATTTTTGGTTTAAAGTTTTTAAGAATAGTTGGTAATAAAAATATCAGCGTCAAAGCTGATGCAATAAGATTACTTATAAAAATCGCTTCAATACCTAATTTGAATTTCAGAATCAGAATAAAGTTTGCTGTAATGTTAATTGTAATGTTCAGCACTTTAAGAAATGAAAAGTATTTTGCTTTTCTTTCCAATCTTAATTTCAAAAACGGAATTGATGAATTTGAATCAAAAAATATTATCAGTACGGAATAGATAATAAGATAATTATAATTTTCAGGAAGACTGATTGTATAACCAATAGGAGCTCTCAGCAAAATAATAATTGCAGTAAAAAGTATTGATGTGAACAATATGCTCAAGTATGGAGTTGAAAAATTATCTTTGTCATCACCAATATCTTTGAATGCTGCATATTTCAGAAAAGCCGAATCTAACCCATAAACAAAAATGATATTAAACAATCCGATGTAAGCATAGAGAAGCATTACATAGCCGTATTCATTCGGATCGAAAATATTTGTGAAGAACGGAACAAGAATAAAGTTGAGAAATCTCCCAACCATCGTGCTTATTCCATAGATTGCTGTGTCTTTCGTCAGTTCTTTAAGCTTGCTAATCATTTGATTTTACTGAGGAGTAATTTCAAGTGATATATCGAGAGCTTTTACGCTATGAGTTAATCCACCGACAGAAATATAGTCAACTCCTGTTTCAGCAATTGCTTTGATATTGCTCAAGTTTACTCCGCCAGAAGCTTCAACTTTACATCTGCCATTGATAAGTTTAACAGCTTCGATCATTTCTTCGACTTTAAAGTTATCAAGCATAATCACATCAACTTTATTAGCAATGGCCTCTTCAACTTCGTTCAAATTTTTTGTTTCAACTTCTATTAAAAATTTTTTCTTTTTCTTTTTCATGAATCTCCGGCAGCTATCAACAGCTTTTGTAATTGAGCCGGTAATTTCAATATGATTGTCCTTAATCAGAAACATATCGAACAATCCGATTCTATGATTATCACAACCACCTATTTTAACCGCCATTTTATCAAGCAATCTTAAGCCCGGAGCTGTTTTTCTTGTATCAATTACTTTTGCTTTTGTGTGTGAAATTGCCTCAGCATAAATTGATGATGCAGTTGCAATACCGCTCATTCGTTGAAGAAAGTTCAGAGCAGTTCTTTCAGCCGTTAGAATTGTTCTTGCATTTCCGAAAACTTCAGCAACAATATCACCTCGATTTACTTTTGAACCATCTTCAATAAGCATGTTAAATCTGATTTTGCCATCAACTGCTTTCATTACCTGCTTAGCAATCTTCAAACCGGCAATCACACCATTTTCCTTAACAAGAAATTTTCCAATAGCTTTCTGATTTTTTCTCACAGTTGCTAGTGAAGTTAAATCGCCTTTACCAATATCTTCAGCAAGCGCAAGTGAAATAATTCTTTTTATTTGTTCAGCTTGATTCATACTTCATAATATTTTTTTACTGCATCAATAAAAAATTTTGGTGCGCGTGTTGGTTTGTAGGTTTTTGCATTAAGAAAAGCAAGTTCAACATAACCAGTTGCAACAACCACATCTCTTTCTTTTGCTTTCACGATATGATCAATATGAACTTTTGAAGTCGGGACTTGTTCAACCCGTGTTTCAACCTCTAAAAGTTCATCATAAAAAGCCGGACTGTGAAAAGTAATTTTTGTTTCGATAACAGGCATAAAATATCCATTATCTTCGATCACTTTATAAGGCAATCCAACTTCGCGCATCATTTCAGTTCTGCCAACTTCAAAATACTCAAAGTATTTTCCGTTATAAGCATACTTCATCTGGTCTGTATCAGCATAACGAACACGAACATAAGAATAATGTTTCAGCATAAGTTTTCGATTTGTTTTTGTAAACATAAAAAAATAAAAGGGTTCATAAAATCAGAAATGGATTTAATGATGATAAGATCAGTGTTGTCCAAAATAAACTTAAACCGGCTTAATAAACTCTGATTTTAGTGCAAAATAAAAGAAAACAAATTCGTTTTTAATTGAATCCCTAATAAAAATTATTACTCTCTTATTATTAACAGTATTTAATTAAATGCGGCTAAAGCCCATAATATTCTAATGTCTCTTAATATCAGTTGGATAAATCCAACTGCAATAGATTAAAAACAAATTTAATCAGCATTTATTGCAGTTCACTTCAGTGAACTGAAAAAAATTAAAAGCAGGAACAGGCTTTAGCCGCATAAATAAATTTATTTTGGACAGATGTGGATAAGAATAAATGTTGAAGTTTATAAAAACATATTTTTACCTTCACGCAGAGTCTCTTTTAATGATTCAACTATAAATTATTTACTGACATTTCTATTGAGTTAATAAATTTTATTTTGAATCGATTTTTTAGTCTTCAACTGATAAATCTTTCGATGATACTATGAAAAAGATTTCTCACCCGATAAATCGGGATCGAAATGACATCGATTAGACTTCTGCAACACTTCGAACAATCAGGTTCATCCTCTCAATTCTTGATTGATTGGACAGGCCCTTTTTACGAGAAAGTAATTATAGATAAGTAAAATTCTTGGTACAGAAATGTTTTAGTTTACAAATAAATTTTTTGTTCCTTATTCAATAAACACACCCATCTTACCGAATTTTTCAATTCTTGATGCAACAAGTTTTTCAGGTTTAATTTTTACAAGTGCATCAAGTTCTTCAATCAATATTTGTTTGAGAGTTTCAGCCATTTGTTTGTGATCTTTATGAGCTCCGCCAAGTGGTTCAGGAATTATTCTGTCAATAATTCCCTGCTCAAGTAAATCAGGTGCTGTTAATTTTAATGCTTCTGCAGCTTGTTCTTTATATTCCCAGCTCCTCCAGAGAATGCTTGAACAGGATTCAGGACTGATTACAGAATACCAACAATTTTCAAGCATGAGTATTCTATCTCCAACACCAATTCCTAAAGCACCGCCGCTTGCACCTTCGCCAATTATCACAACAATAATCGGTACTTTTAATCTTGCCATCTCAAATAAATTTCTTGCAATAGCTTCTGCTTGTCCTCTTTCTTCAGCTTCAATTCCGGGAAAAGCACCTGGAGTATCTAACATCGTGATTACAGGTTTATTGAACTTCTCTGCGAGTTTCATTAATCGAAGAGCTTTTCTGTAACCTTCGGGATTCATCATTCCGAAATTTCTGTAAAGGTTCGATTTGGTATCGCGCCCTTTTTGTTGTCCGAAGATAACAACTTTGTGATTGCCCAATTGAGCTAATCCACCAACGATGGCTTTATCATCTCTGAACAATCTATCACCGTGAAGTTCAACGAATGATTCAGTCATTGCGTAAATGTAATCCAGCGTGTACGGTCTTTCAGGATGACGAGCAAGCTGAACACGCTGCCATCTTGTAAGCCCTTTATAGACTTCTTCTTTCAACTGTCTTACTTTCTCCTCCAGACGGACCATATCTTTCTCGATATCAAGTCTGTCTGAAAATTTTTTCATTTCCTCAAGCTTCTGCTCGAGTTCGAAAATTGGTTTTTCAAAATCTAATATTGTTTTTGCCATAACTAATTTCTTTTATTCAACATTTTATTTAACGATTTCGATATTATTTCAATATCCATCCAGATGTTTTGATTCTTTGCGTAGTAGAAATCCAGTTTTTCAATCTCATCTTTGTCATCTGTTTCATAGTACCAAAAACCAGTTAATCCTTTTTTACCAAGAAAAATATTTTGCGCAGCAGAATTTTCTTTTGGCCCGACGAAACTGTATTTGCCCGAAAGTACATAAGGAACTTTAAGAATAAACTCAGCAAAGTCAGTTTTATTTTGTGATGCAATCCTGTATTTGAAAAATATGAAAGGATAAACCAAAAACAAAGTGAGAAGCGCAAGTGTGTAATCAAACAAAACTTTAATTGTTCTCATTTTTGCATCAGAAATGTTGAAAGTAATTTCAAACAAAGGAATGTCATCAAGAATAGAAACTGAGGTTTTACCAACAACAAAGTCCTGATCGCTTCCAACCACTTTAAATTCAACATTTTCTTTTCTTAGTGAAGAAATAATCTGAATCATCTGATTATATGAAAGTTCATCTGATGAAAATATTATTTCATCAACTTTATAATCGCGGATTACTTTCTGAATATTCTGATCAGTACCAACAATCTCAAATGAGTCAATTTTATTTCCGATTTCTTTATAAGAATTACCGATTAAACCAACGATGCTGCGGACTTCTGTTTTTTTTAGTTTCAGCTTTGAAGCTATCTGGATCGCATTACTTTGCGTGCCGACAATGAGAGTTCGTTTTTGTTTTTCAGAATCACTCACAAATAAGTTTTTGAAGATTCTCTTAAAAGCAACGCGCCAAAAAATAAATGCAAAAGTTGTTAGCACATAAGCAATGATAACTACAGCACGACTGAATGCAAACTGCTTGAAGAAAAATGTAAGTGAAGTAAGTATTGGAAAACTAATTCCAAGTGCGACTAAAACTTTGAGTATTGATAATTTATTTTTCTGATAACTTCCTGTTAATGAAGCAATGATTATCTGAATTAAAGCAGGTATTGTATAAATGATTAAAGTTGCATCTTCTGAAAATCCTTCCCACGAAGGTTTGATATTTATATAAATTTTCTCAGCAGCATAAAGACATAAATTGAAAAGAATAAAATCAAAAACCAGTGATAACAGAATTAGCTTCTTCTTTCCAAGAAAAGCAAATAAACTTCTTACAGCAATTGCTGAACGAAGAATTAATTCAACTATAAGTGAACTTGATAAATGTTTCTTTACAAACAAGTGCATCGCGTTATAAAATACTTTCGTTTCATCAAGACTGCTTCTTTTGGTACTTTCTCCTTTATAATGAATTATCTGAGTTGTGTGTACATAGAAAATTTTATAACCAGCTTTCTGAATTCTGTAGCATAAATCAAGATCTTCGCCATACATAAAAAATTGTTCGTCAAATCCACCGACTTTCTCATAAACTTCTTTCCTCAACATCATAAATGAACCTGAAATTGCATCAACTTCATAAGTCTGATTTTCATCAAGATAAGTAAGATTATATCGGGCAAATAATTTACTCTTTGGGAATAACGAGCTTAAACCAGTAACTTTTGTGAAAGAAGTCCAAGGACCTGGAAAACTTCTTCTGCAGGCAAGTTGCAGCGTTCCGTCCGGATTAAGGATTTTACAACCAGCCAATCCGGCTTCAGGATGTGTTTCAAAAAATTCGATGAGTTTTATAAAAGTATCTTCTGCAACGAGAGTATCAGGATTAATTAAAAGTATATATTTTCCCTGAGCTTTTTTTAATCCGATGTTATTTGCTTTTCCAAAACCGAGATTTTTTTCATTAGCAATCAGAACAACATCAGGAAATTTTTCTCTGATCATTTCAACACTTCCATCATCGGAAGCATTATCAACAACTATAATTTCAATTGAAAGATGTTGAGAAGCTTTTTGAATTGAGTGCAGTAAGTTCTTGAGAAACTCTTTTACATTATAGTTTACTATGATAATTGATAAGTCTATCATCGTTATGATTTATAATCTTCCAATGATACTTCTTAATCGTAATTTCCAGACCATAATGATTGCTTCACGAACAATCTTTTTTGACATTTTGGATTTACCTTTTACTCTATCTAAAAACACAATAGGAATTTCTTTTATGCGAAATCCTTTTTTATATGCTTTAAATGTCATTTCAATCTGGAATGAATAACCATTTGATTTAATTCTGTCCAAATCTATTGCTTTCAGAACATCAATTCGAAAACACTTAAAACCTCCGGTTGCATCTTTAACAGGAAGTCCGGTTATTATGCTTGTATAAACACTTGCAAAATAACTCAGAAGTAAACGACGCATAGGCCAGTTAAGCACTCGAACACCATTTATATATCTGCTGCCAAGCACAACATCAGCATCTTTTATAGCTTCCAGAAAATTATTTATTTCATTTGGATCATGAGAGAAATCAGCATCCATTTCAAAAACAAAGTCGTAATTATTTTCAACAGCATATTTGAATCCGGAAATATAAGCTGTTCCCAAGCCAAGTTTTTTTTCGCGACGAATAAGTTTTACACGAGGATTTTCTTTACTCAAATGCTCAACATAATCACCGGTTTTATCAGGTGAATTGTCATCAACAATAAGAACATCAATTGCTTCATTTTGTTGAAGTACTGCAGGAATAATCCTTCTGACATTTTCCAATTCATTAAATGTCGGAATGATTACAAGCACTTTATTCATAATGTCCCTTTCCAAATAACACAACAAAAATAGTTCTGAAAAGAATTTTCAAATCCATTCTTAGAGACATATTTTCAATGTAAAATAAATCATATCTCAACTTGATTTTCACATCTTCAATTGATTCATCATACTTATGTTTAACCTGAGCCCAGCCAGTGATACCAGGACGAACTTTTAATCTTCTTTTATAGTATGGAATTTCCTGCGAAAGTTTTTCAACAAAGTAAGGTCTTTCCGGTCTTGGTCCAACAACGGACATATCGCCTTTAAGAACATTTATAAATTGTGGTATTTCATCAATACGAAGTTTACGAATTAATTTTCCAACTCTTGTTACTCTGGAATCATTTTTCTGTGACCAAACCGGTCCGGTTAATTTCTCAGCATCTTTTCTCATTGAACGGAACTTTATCATCTTAAAAATTTTTCCATTCATTCCCATTCGTTCCTGAGTGAAAAAAACGGGTCCTTCGCTATCAAGCTTAATTGCAATTGCTGTAAGAAGTGCAATTGGCAGTGAGAGCAAAAGAATTACGATTGAAACTACAATATCTAAAAGTCTTTTAAGCTTTCTTTCCCATTCAGGCATAAGTTCAGGCATTATATCAATGAGCGGCATTCCATAAATCTGACTTGTTCTAGCCTGTCCGCTTAAAATTTCATAAAGATCAGGAACAATTTTTATTTTAATATTTTTATCACTGCACAAAGAAATTATATCAACTAAAGAATCGTGTTCATCTTGTTCTAAAGCAAGAATAATTTCCTGAACATTATATTTTTCAATCAATGAAGTGAGGGATTTCAGATTAGCTTCAACTTTAATGTTGTTGTGAACTTTATTAAGATGTTCATCTTTAATTGTTGCGAATGCTTTAACATCAATACCCAATGCAGGTGCTTTTAATAAAGTATTCAGAACTTCAAATGCTCTGTCGTTAAAACCAATTATTATTGAATTTCTTCTTCCTATTCCTTTTATCAGCAAATTACGCTGAATACTTCTGATTACAACTCTTCCACTACCAACAAACGCGACAAGTAAAGCCCAATAAATAAAAATAAGTATCCTTGTACTTGAAGAAACTTTGTTTATATAATCATCCAGAAATATGATGAAGAAGAGAATAAATATTCCTACAAAAGTAGCTTTGAAGAGAGTTGAGATTTCATCAAATCGTGATGCAGCAAACCAGGAGCGATACATTCCGACAAAAGTGAAAATAAGAAGCCAGTAGAAGTAAAGAGCAATCATTGGTAGAAAGAACTCAGGCATAATAACAAGATCAAACAAACCAGATTGAACACGCAAAGCAAAGTAAACAATAAACGCAAGGTTAATCATTACAAAGTCAGTGACAACGAGAAGGAATTTTTCGATTGATTTCGACATAATTAAACTTTAATTCTAAAATTGTATTTACGATACAGATAAAAAATACCAGCAAAATGTTTAAATGAAATTTTTGAAAATAATTTTTTCTTAGTTATTCTTTGTTCATGATGTATAATCTGAGTAAAAGGATAATAATAAACTTTCCAACCTGCTTTCCAGATTCTTAAACAAAAATCTATATCTTCAGGTCCATAGAAAATATTATCGTCATACATTCCGATTTTATCAATAACATCTCTTCTGAAAAATTGACAAGCACCGATAAGATAATCAACTTCTTTAATCTGATTATGATCCCAATCCTGCATTGTGTGATTCTTTAAAGTATTTGAATTTTTTACAGCATCAATCCATTCCAATCTTCTGAATAAAAATGCAAGCAAAGTGGGAAATCTTTTGCAGGATGATTGAAGATTAAAATCTTTATCAACTAATTTACAGCCAACTATTCCAGCATCTGAATTATTTTCCATAAAATCAAATAGGTGCTTAATGCTGTTATCAATTAATTCCATGTCAGCATCAAGAATTAAAATATACTTGCCTTTAGTTTCTTTAATGCCTTGATTTCGTGCAGGTGCTACTCCACGATTCTCAGGATTCTTTATTAGCTTAATCTGAGGAAAGTTTTCCTCAACCATTTCAGAAGTTCCATCCTGAGAGTTGTTATCAACTATTATAATTTCATATGATAAGCCGTTTGTAAATTTATTTATCGTTTCCAAGCAACGATAAAGTAAATTCTTCATTCTCCAGGATATTATTACTATTGATACATCTATTTTATTATCTGACATCTGAATATTCTAATTAAATTTTTTTATTGAATTGAAAATATCAATTATTTCTCTAACTGACTTCTCGAGCGAAAATTTCTTTGATCGTTCGATTCCAGCTTTTCTTATATTTTCCCAATGTATTTTATCTGTCAAAAGTTTTATGGTTTCTCTTACTATTGAATTCACATCTTCCGGATCGCAAAGTATTCCACCTTCTGCAATTAATTCTTTTAATGATGTATTATTGGAAGAAATAACCGGAAGACCACTTTGCATTGCTTCTAATGGTGGATAACCAAAGCCTTCGTAAAAAGACGGGAATAGAAACACATCTGATATATTATAAAGTTTTTTTAAAGTATAATCATCAATATTCATAAGATGAATTACATTATCTCTTTTCTGGATTTCGGAAATAATTTTTTCTCCGCCATAACCAATCTTGCCAACTATAACAAATGATATGTTTGGACTAAATTCTTTTATTCGATCAGCTACTTTTAGAATTGTTTGAATGTTCTTTCTGTTTTCAATCATGCCGACATATAAAACTATTTTCTCAGAAATACCGAACTGTTTTTTTAATTCTAATTTTTCATCTTCACCAACTTGGTATGGTTGGAAAAATGGATTTGGAAATTGTAGCACAACTTTAATTTTATTCGGATCAATATTATAGTTTTTAAGAATATCAGACTTAGAATATTCGGAAACAGTAATAATTAAGTCACTTACCTTAACTGAAAAGTGTGCAAACAACTTTAAATAATTCCGATATATAAACGGAAGAAAATTAGGATCAGCTTTGTAGATAACATCATGAACAACTGAAATATATTTACAATTTTTCACCTTTATTAGCGGAACAACCTGATTAGCGGAAAAAAGTAAATCAATTTTGTGTTTCTTCAAATAATACGGCAAAATGAAGTTACACCATATTGGTGAAAAAATTTTTTGAGGAAGAAAACCTCTTATCGTTGGAATATTAGTATAAAACTCAGGATTAAATTTTATTGTGGAATATGTGAATAAAAAATATTTATTCTCTTTATCGTACAGAGGAAAGTTTTCCAAAAGATTTATCAAAAATCTTCCAATTCCTGTTATTTTTCTTTCTAATAATCTAGCGTCGATACCAATATTCATCAGTCTATGAAACGATTAGCAAATTATTTTAAATTCGAAATTATTTAGGGTTGAAATATATCAAAATGCAGGATTTCAAGTGATATCTATTTTATTAGTTAAATTATGTTTTATTAAATAGACAAAGCTTTTGATTTTCTGTTTTGATTTTTCTTTTGAGATTGGACTTAACAACATCCAAATAAAAATTTGAGAAAATAGCTGTAAATAAAGTAATAGTAACAGTATTTGCTTTAAAGGAATGTTAAAATGTTTTTCAAAAAATAATTTTTTACTCGCATAGGTTCGGACTGTATAAAGAAAATAATTTTTTTTTCCTGAAACACTTCCAATGTGATTAATTTTTATAGAATGATAATAGATAATTTTGTAACCTTTTTTAACTACTCTCTTACATAAATCTAATTCTTCAAAGAACATAAAATAATCCCTGTCAAAACCATTAATTTCATCAAATAAATTCTTTTTGATAAAAATAGCAGCTCCTAAAATCCAATCAACTTTGATAAAATTTTTTGACGAAAACTTTGTTAATAAATTCATCAAAAAACCTTCAAAGAAAACTCCTACTCCAAATAAGTTTAATAATTCATAAAATATATTTGGATAAAACCCGGCTGAAAAATCAAAAAATGGCTTTCGTATTTGTTGCTTTGGAGCGATTATTCCAATCTGATTATCTGAATTGAATAGATTAAAAATCGGGGTGAAAATATCTTCCTGAACAATTGTGTCAGGATTCAAGAACAGTAAGTAATCACCCTTTGCTTTTGATGCACCCAAATTGCAACCTTTACCAAATCCAAGGTTAATATCTGAATAATGAAAATGAATTTTATCTGATGCAAATTTCTTTTCAAGTTCAGTCAATTTTTTATTTGGCGAATTATTATCAACAATTATTATCTCAAAAGTATCAGACAAAAATTCTATTCTATTGAGTGTTCCCAATAGACTAAACAAACATTTTTCAATTTCATCCTCCAGATTATAATTGATTATGATGATTGATAATAAAAATTTTGAAGAAATTGATTGATCAGTTGTCATATAAAATAGTCTGAAAGATTAAACTGCTTTATGAATTATTGGTTTTAGTTTCGAGATAATGAAATTCTTGTCTTCAATATCAAGAAAATATTTCCAGGACAAGAACAAAAATGAAAATAGCAGAAATGCTGATAAAATAGTTTTCATTATTAGTGATTCAATTAACATCAGTAGTACAAATAAACCTAATACTAAAAGTATAAAAGTAAAATTCTTATTCGCTTGTAATTTTGTTTTATTTCCCACAATTCTTTTGGAAAAATAAATCATCAAAATACAATCAATTATCATTCTAAGCATATAAATAAATGCGGCACCATATATCCCATAATTCTTTATTGATAACCACATAAATAAGACATACAAAGGCAGCTCTATTAACTGAAGCTTGGCGGTAATATCAGGTCTTCCGATTCCCTCAATAAAAGAAAAAGGAATATAAGCAATACTATTAAAGAGGATACCTATCGAAAGAAATTGTAAAATTATATAGCTATTACTGGCAAAATCTTTACCTAACCACAACTGAAGCAGTTCGAATGAAAAGGTTGTAATTATTGCTACAACAGGAAAAAGTAATAAAGCAATATATTTCATGGCCTTATCAGAAAGCTTAACTGCAGCTTTATTGTCTATTAAATAATTTGCAGAGAAAGTGGGAAATAGAACTCCAGTAAGAGCACTAGGTATAATTAAAAGCTTTGTAACTATTTCATACGGTGTTGCATAATAAGCAACTGCGGTTGCTGATATTAAAGAAGCAATCAAAATTCTATCAAGATATACTATAATAGGAACAGTGATATTAGAAATTGTCATCCAACTACTAAGCTTGAAAATTGGTTTAACAAGCTTCATATCCAGAATGATATTTTTTTTAATTTCTTGATTCAATCTAAAGGATTGTATGAGATAAATAATCCAGATAATAATTCTGATTGTTACAAGTGGTGTTATAATCCAAAAAAGGTTATATGTAAAAAGAGTTACAATCACTGGAAATAAAAAAGATAAAACGCCGAGAACTACACGAATTATATTAATAACATCAAATCTTTGATAAGCTTCAAAAAGCCCTCTCATTCCAGCTGTTGTGGAAACAATCGGAATGGATATTATTAGCAGATAAAGTGCGTGTAAAGTTTCTTCCTGCAGATTAAATGGTATCCTTAAAACGCTAAAAATTATATCTTCTGAGAAAATAAGAAGCAATACTGCTACAATTGAACTAAAAGCGAACATTAGGAAAATCGAGGTCCAGAAAAGTGAAGGAATTTCAGATGTAGAATTTATACCAATTTTTTCGGCGACTATTTTAGTTAAAGCTCTACCAATACCTAAATCAAAAAAGCCAAAATAACCAATTACAATCCAAGCCAAATTAAGTAATCCAAACCTGTCAGTGCCAAGACTACTTAAGAGAATTGGGATTAGAAATAATGCGAAAACTAAAGGTAGAGTATAACCCAGGAGATTATAAATAGTATTTCGAAAAATTTTTCTTTTCAATTAGTTATCAAGATTTATTTAAATAGATTTTAAAGAGCTTCTTTTTGCAATTCGATTAAGCAAAGGAATAAATAATAGAATAAGTGCTTGGCTAATAAACCACTGATTTAATCTTGTAACCATAACTAAAAAAGAAAATGCTAATACTATATGTAAGTAAACTAAAATAACCAATGAAAAAAGACTTTTCTGTTTAATGAATTTAAACCATAACCAAGAACAAAGGAGCCCAAGTAAAAATGGTATTATTATGACACCAGAAATACCAAAGTCAGCATGAATTTCTCTTAAATATGTTCCTGTATTAGACCACATTGGTATGAAATATCCTTTCTGAAAAAATTCAGGTTCTTCAACAATTTTTAACTTTGAAAGAAGATAATAAACACCTCTAAAAGTATTTTCACCAAACTTAGCATCTTCATTATCATAGAATAAATATTGATTTAACACACCGAGGTCACTGCTAAGATAAAAATATACTGATGGAGTTAAAATCATATTTTCTTCCAACTGTTTTAACTCTTGTGAAGCGCCTCTGAAATTCTCTTTTATGCCTCTTGAAGTTCTAACAACTGAAGCAGCAGCAATAACCAAAGCCAGCAACAAAATTATCGAAATAAGGGCATTCTTTTTTGAAAACTTAAATGGAACATTTGTTTCTTGATTTAAAATATTTCTCATCAGAAAAAAAGTGAAAAAGAATTCAAATGTTGCAAAAAGCATTTCACCTCTGCCAAAGTAGGTTAGTTCTTTAAGTATAATACAAAATATTGGGAAGAATGAAAGAAACGAAAATTTCCCTTTATAAGCTGTATAAATTGCAGATAAAAATACACCTACATAAACGAAGGAAGGTAAAATTGGAATGAATTCTTTAATTTCTCCTTTGACATTTATACGATATACCCAGGCGGCGTTCAAAAAAACGGATGGGATACTGCCAAAAATGTTTATCATAATATACCATCTGTGTAGAGCGACAAAAAGTCCAACCAAACTGAAGAAAATTGCCGAGTACTTTAAAATCCTCCCTCCATCTGCAAATATAGGCATATCTAAAATGCTCACCCTCACTCTTTCGCTATGTGTTTCATTATTTAGAGCATTGGCACTGAGAATAGTAAGTATCCCGAATATAAATGCAAACGTGGATAAAAAAAGAAAGAACCAAGTGGTGAAAGAAAGGTCGGGGTAAGGTAACAGTTTTATTTCATATAAAAATATCAGTCCACCCATAACGAATGAATAAACTGTAAGATGGTTAATCCAAAATCTAAAAATTATTTTACCACTCAAAATACCTATTAAGGAAATGAACAGAACTAATATTGGAGTCATAACTATTAGATTTTAATTCTGTAAACTTTTCTAATAATATTAGAGAGTTTGTTATATTTCTCTTCAAGAGGGTTTCGAAAGTTTGATATACTTATATTCCTTTCTATCCAAAAAGTTATTGGTATCATAAGAAGAAGGACTAATAATAGGGGACCAATAATTATTATTGACCTTTTGGGACTATACTTAAGTTGAGGTGGAACTGCTTTGTCAATTACCATTACAGTTGGTGTACTTCTTTGCTCCTCCACCACTGCCTGTTCATACATAGGTAAAACAAATTCAAGAATTGTCTGCTGAATTTGAACATCTCTATACAATCTTAAATATTGAATTGAAATATCTGGCATAGTTTTGAAGGGGAACAAAACATTTGAAGTTGTACTTAGTTCATTTGAACTTTTCAATTCTTTAACTTTTTGTTTTAACAGATCTATTTCCTTTTTTGCATTTAAGTACTGCGGTGAAGTTTCTCCGAATTGCTGTTTTATAAAATAAAATTCCATCTCTTTTCTTGTTAATTGAGCTTCAATTTCTGCTGCTGCTTTTATAGTAACTTCGAGTTGTTCCGGAACAGCAACAATCCCAAAACGTTTTTGAAATTTATAAAGGGAGTCTTCAGCGTTTTTTAGATCAGTTATATTTTTCAAATACCTTTTTTCAATAAATAATCTGTTATTTTTAGCTCTTTCTATGCTATACACAATATTCAAACTATCCACTAAAAATGACAAATAATTAGCTATGTCGGCACTAAGTTGAGGGTCTTTATTAATTATAGAAATATCAATCATTCCATATTCATTTGGCAGAGCTGAAAAATCACCCTTAAATTCCTTTAAAACTTTATCAAAATTATCATCATCAATTTCATAGTAATCCTTAAGATTATATTTATTAATAACCTTCTCAAGAGCTGTTCTGCTGTTAAGAATTCCCAATAGAACATCTTCTGATGTACTTGATAATCCAAATATTCTTGAACCCATTGCTGAAAGGGAGCTTTTACCACCCAACAAACTTGTAATTCCTCCCAAACCGCTTTGCGTATCAGGTGGAATCATTATCGTAACTGTTGATCTATATTGTTTTGGAATTATGAAGGCTATTATGGTGGATATAATCGTAACTAAAAGAAGATTAATTAAAATAAATTTTCTCCATTTATAAATTATATATATGTAATCAGAAAAATTGCGACTTGAATTTGAAGTTGTTTCGTTCATATCAGATTTTTTTTTAATTATTTTTGTTTCAAAGTTAATACTTTCTTAAAAGATATTACAATTCAATTTTTAATAATTTTCTCCTACCATATCTGTCCAAAATAAATTGAACTCACTCTAATCTCTCTCTTTCACATAGTGATGGCTATGCCAAAAGAGAGAGAGACTTACCGTCAATAAAACGATATATTATTATGTTCTGTCAGAATATTAACATTAAGTCATAGGTTTTAATAAGTCCTTCTCTTTGTAAGAGAAGGGTTGGGATGAGTTCTCAAATTGTCTAAAATCATTAGAATATTTTAATTATTCTAAAGAATTTTTTATTTAATAATTTATTTTGGACACTACTGTCTCCTACAATAATCATTAAATTATTTTTCATCATTTCTTGACTTTATCGATTTATTTAGGAATATTTGTACCAGTAATTATCTAAAAGGAAAAATTTTATCACTGATTTGCTACTTTTTTAATTTTTGTTCGTCTAATTTTTTGACCGGATTAAAATAGTAGCAAATTTCCGCCGATTTGGGAATTTCTCTTATCGGTTTTTTGTTATTCAGATAAAACAAAGGAGGATTCATTCAGAAACACTGCTACGGTTTATCAGGTAAAAGTATCCATAAAAATCAAAGGAGGATCGAGCGATGAAAGAAATCAAAGCAAAAGTTGAAAATCCGTTATCTGAACTCATCAGTGATGAAATTTATGAATTGCTGAACTCTCACGGCTTGATTGATGAAAAAGCTGTAAGAGATTATCAGATAAGGAAAAAGTTCAAACAATTGCGTGCTAGTAAAGTCTCTGCCGGCGATGCAATTGATGCAATCCGACAAGAATATCCTTATTTGCAGTTTGATACAATTCGCAAGATTGTATATCAGATTAGCAAATAATTATTGCCTCTTGACAAGTGTTCTTTAACGGATTATTTTTCAACTGACTCTTTCAAAGGGTTCTCCCCTGCCCTTTGATGCTGCAGAGTCGAGCCCGGTGATTCCCCGTCACCGGGTTTTATTTTATATTTGTTATTGAAATTAAGGAGTATTTTATGTCTAAAGTTAAAAAAAGAACCGCTGCAAAATCCGCAAAGAAATTACCTTCACCCTTTAACATTTATTGGGAAAAAAATAATTACCTTCTTCTGATAGCTGGAATTGTTGTGACAATTATTGGCTATTATTTGATGAGCATTGGTCCCTGGAACAGCAATGAATCGCTTGTTTATTCACCTATTCTGTTATTCATCGCATATGTAATTATTCTGCCTCTCGCTATTGTCTATCGTAGAAAAAAGCAAGAGGATACCAAGACAACAAACGAATAAATTTTAATTCAAATTGGGAAAACTTTCTTTTGATCAGTTAGTCGATTTGTATCTGCTGCTTTCAGTAGATCGAATAGGTCCCGCAAAAATCAGATCACTTCTTTCAAGATTCAGAACATTTCAAAATATATTCTCTGCCTCTTCAATCGAATTACAGGATGTAGAAGGAATAAGTAAAGAATTAAGCTCGCGAATCAGAAAAGTTTATGCTGAAAGAAATTCTGTGAAAGATTTTGTTGAAAAAGAATTATCTAAGCTGAAAAAAATCGGAGGCAGAATTGTTACTGTCTGGGATGAAGATTATCCTCCATTACTAAAAAAAATTTATGACCCGCCATTGATTCTTTATGTTGAAGGAAAGTTTGATGAACATGATAAGTATTCAATCTCAGTTGTTGGAACAAGAGGACCCACGAACTATGGAAAACTACAGACAGAAAAAATTGTATCTGAACTTGCGGAACAATCTATCACAATTGTAAGTGGTTTGGCTCGCGGCATTGATTCCATTGCACATAAAACAGCATTGAAGTTTAATAGCAGAACAATTGCTGTTATTGGTTCTGGTCTTGATGTAATCTATCCTCCTGAAAATAAAAAGTTATTTGATGAGATTGCTGAAAAAGGCGTAATCATTTCTGAGTTTACACTAGGAACAAAACCAGATGCAGTGAATTTTCCTAAGAGAAACAGAATAATTTCAGGAATTTCACTTGGAACTTTAGTCGTTGAAACCGGCATTAATGGCGGTGCAATGCAAACAGCAAGATTAGCACTTGATCAGAACCGCGAAGTATTTGCTGTTCCGGGCAATCTTGGTGTAAGACAATCTGAAGGAACTAATTTACTCATTCAAAGAGGCGAAGCTGAGCTAATAACTTCAGCTGAGGATATATTGAATGAACTTGAATTGAAATTAAAACCTATAATCGGAAAGAACATTCCTAAACCGGAAAAAGATTTAAATATCTTCGAAGAAAAAATATATAATACATTATCTAACGAGCCTTTACACATAGATAAAATTTCTGAGCTTACAAATCTTTCAACCTCAGATTGTCTTGTTCACCTGCTATCTTTGGAATTTAAAGGTCTTGTAAAGCAATTGCCGGGAAAAGTGTTTGGATTGATTTAAGCGCTCAATACTTCTTTTTCTTCTTCCACAAAGATTTCAACCATACTTTAATTTTCTTTTCCTGTCCCTGTTCAGTAGGGAAATAAAATTGTTTGCCTGCTAATTCATCCGGGAGATAATTCTCTTCAACAAAATGATTTTGATAATCGTGTGCATATTTATAATCCGAACCATAACCAAGTTCTTTCATCAATTTTGTTGGAGCATTACGAAGATGTAATGGAACTTTTGCAATGGGATTTTTACGAACTTCTTCCAAAGCTTTTTCAATTCCAATATAAGAAGCATTGCTCTTAGGTGCTGAAGCTAAGTAAGTAACACATTGAGCCAAAATTATTCTTGCCTCAGGCATTCCGATTTTATCAACTGCACTGAAAGCGGCTTCTGCAAGAACCAAAGCATTCGGAGATGCATTTCCAATATCTTCTGAAGCAAGTATTAAAAGTCGTCTTGCAATAAACAATGGATCTTCGCCACCTTCAAGCATTCGTGCCAACCAATAAAGTGCAGCATCAGGATCACTTCCTCTAATACTTTTTATAAATGCAGAAATGATATTATAATGCTCTTCGCCTGCTTTATCATAAATAATATTTTTTCTTTGAACGATGTTTTCAAAAATTTCTTTTGAAAGATTTATTTCGGTTTTGTTCATTTCCTGAATAGCAGCCGCTTCGAGAATATTAAGTAGTATTCTTGCATCTCCACCTGAAAGATAAATCAAAAATTCTTTATCAATTGTTTTGATATTTAGCGAAGAAAGAAACTCATCTTTGGTTAATGCAAACTCAATTATTTTAACTAAATCTTCTTTTGAGAGTTCATTCAATACGAATACTCTTGCTCTGGAACGCAATGCCGGGATTACTTCGAAAGAAGGATTTTCAGTAGTTGCGCCAATTAGAATAAGAAGTCCTGATTCAATTGAATGGAGTAATGCATCCTGCTGAGCTTTATTAAAACGATGGATTTCATCTATGAATAGAATTGTTCGTTTGCCTATTATTTTATTTTGTTCGGCAAGCTCAATTACATTGCGTACATCTTTTACTCCACTTGATACTGCATTAAGACTAAAGAATTCTGACTTCGTCTGATTGGCAATAATTCTTGCAATTGTTGTTTTACCACTGCCCGGAGGTCCCCAAAGTATAAATGAACTTAAAGTATCATTTTCTATCATCAAGCGGATTGGTTTACCTTCGCCAAGCAGATGAGCTTGACCTACAAATTCGGAAATTGTTTTTGGTCTTATTCTTTCGGCTAAAGGTACAGATGGGATTTTGATTTTATCCATTTACTCTTCTTTAAATTCAATTTTCTTTTCATTGGGTTTAATCATATCATACTTTTCGCGCGCAATCTTTTCAATCTTTGATGGATAACCTTTTTTAATTGAATCAATTTCTGCTTCCAGATTTTTATTTTCTTCTTCAAGCTTCTGTATTTTTTCATTCAACTCATTCAATTCGCTTTTCAATTTTACATATTTAATTACACCATAACTATTAAAAAGCAAATACAAGGTTGCAAAGAATACTATAGCAAGCAGTAGAAGAAATCTGAATTTATTATCTGCGAAAAATTTATTCATAAACTTAATTGAATTATTTTATCAATTAATTCTTCGAAAGACATTCCTACAGCTTTTGCCATTTTAGGAACAAGACTTAAGGAAGTCATGCCTGGCAAAGTATTAATTTCAAGCAAGTAAAATTTATTATCCATTGAAAGACGAAAATCAATTCTTGCATAACCTTCACATTCAAGTGCTTTGAATGCTTGCAAAGAAATTTCCTTAAGTTCATTAGCAATATCTTCAGGAATTTTTGCAGGTACAATATATTCGCTCATTCCGGAAGTGTACTTGCATTCGTAATCATAGATTTCATGTTTCGGTTTTATTTCAAGAACAGGAAGAGCAACATCACCAATAATACCAACTGTTAGCTCCCGACCGGCGATGAACTCTTCAACAAGAACTTTCTCGGAGTAATCTTTTGCAATTGAAAGTGCATTTTTAATATCATCTTTATTTCTGCAGATTGATAAACCAACTGTTGAACCCTGATCATTTGGTTTTATTATTGCAGGATAACCAATTTCTGTTTCTATCTTCGATGCAACATCATCCAAAGTCATTTCATTATTTCTGAATGAAAACCATTTTGGTGTTGGAATTTTATACTCATCAAATAAAATTTTTGAAAGAATTTTATCCATCGTAACTGCGCTTGCAAGAGTTTTTGAGCCGGTGTATTTAATTCCCTTCAAATCTAAAATTGCCTGAACAGTTCCGTCTTCTCCCCATTTACCATGAAGTCCAATAAAAACAAGATCAGCTGAATCAAATTCTTTTCTGTTAAAACATTTTATGTAGTTGGAATTTGATATTTCTCCTGAATCATTTTCATCAAAAAATTTTTCTGGCTCTGATGGTTGATTATCGCCATAAGCAGGATCTAACAATGTTACATTATGGCCAAGATTATTCAGTGCATTGTAAATTGATTTTGAACTTAGCTTTGAAATGTATCTTTCAGTTGAAGTTCCACCTACAAGCAAAATGATATCTAGTTTTGATTTCATTAAAAGACTTTCTTAGAGAATATTTTTTCTGTTTGCTTTAATTCCATAAGTGCTTTCAGCAATTGAAAGCAGTTTATCAATATCGTTATCAGATAATTTTCTTGGTTCACCCAATGCTTTAGCGAGAAGGATAGTTTTAGCAGCGTGTTCAAGTTTTTCCATTTTGTAATAAGCATCCATCAGAGAGTTTCCAATTGTAACTGCTCCGTGATTTTTAAGAATCAGAGCATTTGAACTTTCAACGAAATCTGCAATAGAATTTGTTACTTCTTCTGTTGATGGAGTTGCGTATTCACAAATTGGAATCTTACCTAAAGTAAGAAGTACTTCCGGAAAATAATTTTCGAGATATTTGTGTTCAACAAGTCCGAGTGCAGTTGCAAAAACAGGATGACAGTGAACAACAGCTTTTGCATCGTTTCTTTTTTTGTAGATAAAGAGATGAAGTTTATTCTCAGTAGATGCTTTACCATCACCCGAAATTTTATTGCCATTTAAGTCAATCTCTAGTAAATCTGAAATTGTAACATCACCTTTACAAATTCCCGAACGAGTAATGATTATTGAATTATTTTCTGTTCTTGCTGAAATGTTTCCATCGTAAGCGGCAACAAATTTATTCTGATAAACAAGATGACAAACTTTTATTATTTCTTCCTGGATTGACATTTTTGTTCAAGTTCTTCCATTAACTTCATATTTATTAAACCATCTTCACCCGTTACTAATGGTTTTTCATTTCTTAAAAACGAGCGATGCAAAGATTTTAATACATAAACCATTTTATTTCCTCTTCGCCTGAAACTTTTCTTAGCTTCACCTTCAAAAAGAATTGAAAGCTTTGGTCCGATAAGTTTTCTTCCAATCAGATTTTCAATTTCAATTGCACCTTTATGACATAAAATATCTATTCTGTTGAAAGCTTTTTTTGTATTGTAGGAAACATTGAAATAACCATAACCACCTTTTTCAAATTTTACAATAGCTGAAGCAAAATCATCCACTTCACTTTGATAGATAAGATTATCAACAACTCCATCTATTTCAATAATCTCACCTCCGAAAAATCTGAGCAAATCAATCATATGAGTTCCGATATCGCGCAAAGCTCCGCCGCCGCTCAATTCTTTTTTGAATCTGAAATTATTATCAGGAGGAAAATCAATATTAAAATTCACCTGAACAGAAACCAACTTGCCAAGTCGTTGATCTTTTAGCAACTCCTTAGCTTTAAGAACAAGAGGATGAAAATGATGGACATAATTTACTGCAAACTGGACATTATTTTTTTTGGCAGCTTCAACCATTTCTTCCGCCTGATTAGAATTTAACGCAAGAGGTTTTTCACATAGAATATGTTTACCTGCATTTGCAGCTTTAATAACCTGCTCATAATGGAACGCATTTGCAGAAGCTACATAGACAACATCTATTTCTGATTTAAGAAATTCATCATAGTTATTAAAGTAATTCGGTACACCAAACTTTATCGCAAGCTCTTTAGCACGATTTAAATCACGACTGCAAAGTGATACCACATTACTTTTCCGAACAGACTTTATTGCAGGTAGAAAAGTATGTTCAGTAAATCTGCCGAGTCCAACAACTCCCCAACGCAATTTTTTTGATTTGATTAATTCGGTTACCATAATTAAAGCTTAAGTCTTTCCATAAGTTTAATAATTGGTTTTGAATTCTGCATTATATAAAAATGCACTGCGGGAACATTATTGTTAAGTAATTCTTCAACTTGTTTTGCAGCCCATTCAACTCCAATGTCAATAACATGCTCTGGTTTTGCAGCAAGTACTTCATCAGATAATGCTTCAGGAATGTTGATGTAAAAATTTTTAGGGACTGTATTAAGCTGAATTTTTGATGTTAAAATTTTTAGTCCCGGAATGATAGGAACACTTACTCCCATTTCTTTCGCAAGCTTTACAAAGTTGAAGTAATGAGAATTATCATAAAACATTTGAGTTACTACATACTCAGCACCAGCATCAATTTTTTCTTTCATAAATTTTATATCAGTCTTAAGATTTGGTGCTTCAAAATGTTTTTCAGGATAGCCGCTAACGCCAACACAAAAGTTTGTAGGTTTAGCATCAAGCAAACTATCTTCAAGATATTTACCCTTGTTCATATCCATAATCTGTTTAACCAAATCAACAGCGTAGGGATTAACACTTCTTCCTTGCGGAATCGGTTTGTTGTAGCCGCTGTCATCACCTCTGATTGCAAGCACATTCTGAATACCGAGATAATTAAGTTCGATGAGAAAATCTTCTGTCTCTTCTCTCGTAAATCCTTTTGTAAGAACATGCGGAACAGCATCAATGTTATATTTATTCTGAATCAGAGCACATATACCAAGTGTGCCAGGTCTTTTTCTCTTGATTATTTTTTTTATTCCTTGCGGTGTTTCTTCATAATATACTTCTGCAGCGTGACTTGTGATGTCAATGAACGGAGGATTGTATTTCACAAGATCATCAAGCAAGCTTAGAATGCTGCTAATATCACCACCACGTTTAGGAGGAATTATCTCAAAACTAATCAAAGGATTTTTTGCTTTTGCTAAATGTTCAATTACTTTCATAAACCTATTTGTTTTTTAACGACGGGCAAATTTAATATAATCTTTTCTAAACTACATATTTAATTATTTTGCTCTTACAATCTTCAGAAGTTTTTTATCGGATTTTTTAATTGATGCTTCATCAGTTTTAATTTTCATCAGCTTTCCTTTAAGCCAGCTTTCACTCATATCGGAATAATGCTGACTGAAAACATTTCCTGACTGACCTGTTGTCAAAATCAAATTGATTTCTTCCGGTTTTGCAAAATCATAAATAAATCTCATTGATGGACCTAAAACATTTTCAAATTCATCGTGACGAAACGCTGCAAACTCTTCAATGCTTTTAGCAAACGGATATTCAGTATTAAAAATTGTTGTTCCATCTCCGCCAATTTCATAAGGACCAATATTTATGAACTGATCAATCAGATTAAAATTGCCGCTAAACGGATGTTTGAAAATTACTTTATGAATTCTTCCCCACTGCCAATAGCTTAAATCTTTGCCATATTTTTTTTCCAGATATGTTAAAGCATCGGATAAAGATTTTCTGATGATGAAATTTTTATCTTCAATTTTAGATGTTGTTATATTATCAAACCAGCTTGCTTCTGATGGAAGAATTTTTAATAAACTTCTGTATGGAACATTTGCAATAAATAAAAATTTATTGAATAAGTCTTCGTCCATTTCGTCAAGATAAATATTTCTTAAAAGATATTTCAGAAAAACCTGATAAATACTTGTAACCTGCGTTGAACCATTCATTTCATAGTCCCATTTTTCAAAAAGTTCAAGTGCTTCAAGAAGATTTTTATCTTTTACTTTAACACCTTCAAATGCTTTAATAATGTAAGGCACAACTTGTTTTGCATATTCAGATGTTTGATCCATCTGATATTTCATAAAATCTTCTACTGAATGTTTTGCTTTTTGTTTAAGCAGAAAATTAATTCTGTCAAATCGTGATGTTGGTTCCCATAAATTCGAAATATGATACTTAAAACTCGGGAATAAATTATTGTTGGCAGTTGCAAAGAAATTTTCCGGTGGATTTATTATTACAGCCAATTCATCTTTCGGAACAAAACCTTTCCAGTCATTGGCAGAAGTTTTACCATCACTGATAATTGTTGAAGCAGTCTGTGACCTTTGAGGAATTTTAGCTCCCATTACATAGCCAATGTTACCCTGATTATCAGCATAAAGAAAATTTTGTCCGGGCAATGCAAAATAACTAACAGCTTCTCTGAATTCACTGAAGTTTTGTGCTTTATTAATTTTAAGGAAAGCAAGCATCTCATCGCTGAAAAAATTCCCAAGCCATTGCATACTGATTGCAGAATATGTTTTATTATCTTCATTATAAACAAAAGTGAATGGGTGAATTTCAGAAATAATTTGTCCACGATGAGTTCGTTTTATTTCGAAAGCAAATTCTTTTTGGTTTTTAATTTTAATTGTATCCTTAATTATCTGAAGTGGAATCCATCTTCCATCAAGTAAATAATTTTTCTTTGCAGAATCAAGAGTTTCGTAGAAATAATCTGCATCATCATTCATCAGATTTGTAAGAGCCCAGCTAATGTTTTCATTTTTACCAATTACAATTCCCGGAACTCCCGGTAATGTAACTCCTGCAGCATTCCAGTTTTTACTTTTTATTACTACTGCATACCATTTGCCCGGCGCGCTGAAAGCAAGATGAGGATCGTTTGCAATAATTGGCTTACCTGATGTTGATTTTGAATTATTCACTACCCAATTGTTAGAACCAACCTGAGTTCCTCTCCAACCAATTAAATTTCTGAACCCAAGATTTATCTGAATAAATTCCTTAGCTAATAATGAAATGTTTTTCGATGCAGGAATTTTTTCAAGATTTGACTTGCTTATATCAGGAAGTATTTCGAGCAATTTATCTTTACCGAATTTTTCAACCAGTTCAGCATAAGTAAAATCAACCCACCAACTGAGATTTAATTCCCAGCCCATCATTCTGACAACAATTAAACTATGAATTGGTTTCCAGTTTTCCGGTTGATATCCAAGCACATCAAATTCAATTGAGTAATTCCCTTTATTTTCTTCAATGAATTTATTAACACCGTTTGAATATGCCTGAAGAATTTTTATCACCTGAGAATCGTAGCGGGAATAATTTTCCTGAATAGTTCTTTTGATACCAACAGTTCTGAACATTTTATCAAAAGGTAAAGCTTTTTCACCGAGAATTTCAGTAAGTCTTCCTTCGCCAGCGCGACGAATAAGATCCATTATAAAAAGTCTTTCCTGAGCGTGAAGATATCCGAGTGCAAATGCAGCATCTTCATCTGTTTCGGCAAAGATGTAAGGAATCGCTGAAGAATCACGATAGATTTCAATATTAGAAAAAATTTTATCGCTTTGAATTGTTCCTTCATATTTGGGAAGCGATGAAGTAAGCATTTGGTAGAAAAATATTGCTGCGAAAATTGTAATCGCAATAAGTGAAGAAAAAATTCCAATCAAAACTTTTAACCATTTAGGCATATTTGAATATTTCTTTATAATTAAAAAAATTTTTATTTCTATTAAACACTTCAGATAGCATTTCACTTAAAGGTAGCAAAAAATTTTATTCACAATTAAATCTGACATTCAAAGAATTCTGAGAAATTCAGAGTAGTTATTTCTATTAACTATCATTTCGCTTTGTGGTTTATAATTTTTCAGAAAGGTTTTAGAAATCTGTTTTTTTTGCTTCTCACTAAAAGTGAATTCGTAAGCATAAAGTTTACCTTCAATTTCCTCAATGTAATCAACTTCTTGTTGTTGTGAAGTTCTCCAAAAATATTGTTTAACATCAAGATCATCTATTAAGTTAAGTTTAAGTTTTTCTGAGATTAAAAAATTTTCCCATAGTGCACCTTTATCATTTCTTCTTTCGAGTAAGTTAAAATTTGAAATAAGAGCATTCCGAATTCCGGTATCATAGAAATAAATTTTCCTCATCTTAGAAATTTCTGTTCTGAGATTTCTGCTAAAAGGATTTAATCGAAAAATTATAAAAGCTTTTTCAAGTATATCAATGTATTTACTGACAGTGTCTTTATCCATATTTAATGTATTCGCCAACTCATTGTAAGATACTTCATTCCCAATTTGAGCAGCGAGAAGCATAAGAAGTTTTTCAATCTGCTCTGGTTTTCTTATGCTTTCAAAGCTAAGAATATCTTTAAATAGATAACTTCGGGTAATTTCTTTTAAGAGAGTCTTTTTTTCATCAGGTTTAGAAATTATTTCCGGATACATTCCATAAATAATTCTATCCTCAAGTAAACGATTAGTTTCTATCCATCCAAAAGTATCAACAAGTTCTTTAATTGAAACCGGCATTAAAGTGAAAACATACTTTCTTCCGGTTAACGGTTCATTAATAATATTTGAAAGCTCAAACGAACTAGAACCAGTTGCAATAACCTGAACATTTTTTATTTCATCAGCGAAAAGTTTTAGTGTAAGACCAATGTTTTTCACTCTCTGTGCTTCATCAATAAGAATTAGATTTTTATTGCCAATGATGCTTTTTAGTTTTGTTGAGGTAGTATCGGTAAGTAATGCTCTTATGTCTGGCTCATCACAATTTAGATATAAAGAAATATCAGGAAATTTATTCTGAATATTTTTTATCAGAGTTGTCTTCCCAACCTGCCTGGCACCATAGAGAATTATGATTTTACCTTTGAAAAGTCTGGATTCAATTATTGGTTGAAGGGCTCGTTTAATCACTTTAGAACCTGATTTTTTTGTCAAACATAAGATTTTTCGATTACAATCGCAAAATATTATAAGATTTTTCGATTAGGATCGAAAATTCTTTAAAAAATCTTCTTAATAACTCACCTTATGCAAAACTGTGAAACCTTCGAGGTTTAGCTAAAAATGTAGTTAAAATAAAAGAAAAATTCTTAATTATTTCAGAAAACCTCGAAGGTTTTTACCAAATGTGCGTAACATAACTTAATAAGACTATTTATGTTCTGGGTGACATTCCATTTCGGATTGAGTTACTGTCTGTGCAGAAATTTTCGGTGAGATATATGGAATTCCCAAAGCCATTCCTCTTAGGATGAAAAGAACTGCAAGAACAATCGCAAAAACGGGAACAGCTTTAGTTAGCTTTCTTCTGATGTTCATATTGATGAATTTTCCGAAAATTGTAGCGGCAAACATCGCCGGGAATGTTCCTAAACCAAATAAAGTCATATACAACATTCCGGATACTGCATCGCCTGAAGCAATTGCACCTGCAATTGCAATGTAAACCAATCCACACGGAAGAAAACCATTAAGCACACCAATCAAAAACATTGAAGGGATTGTTCCATGTTTGAACAATTCACCAATGCCGGATTTAATTGGCAATGTAATTTTCTGAACGAGTTTATGCTGAGTAACTTTTGCTTTGTATTTGAAAGGTGTGAGAACAACCAGAAGAATTATTACTCCGAGAATAATTGTAACGAACTGCTGAAAGCCGGCAATAACTATTCTTGAACCGAGTAAACCGAAAAGCGCACCAAGAAATGAATAAGTAAAAATTCTTCCAATGTTATAGAGTATTCTTCCTGCAATAAAATTAAATGTGCCAGAACTAGGAACAGGAAGAGCAATTGCAATTGGTCCACACATTCCGATACAATGTGCCGAGCCAAAAAAACCAACTGCTAATGCTGAAAAAATTATTGGTGACATTTCTGTTAACTTAAATTTTTATTCAACACGAAATGAAGTTTCATCATAATAATCCTGACCATCATACTGCCATTTTAATTTTACGCGCCAGAATCCTTTTTTAAGATTTGAAACAGGAATTACCTGAGATAAACTATCTGTGCTGATTGGCAGTTTTATATCTAATCCTGAATCAGAAGGACGATAAAGTAAAATTTCTCCTGACAGTTTATTATCAGAAAGATCTTTAGGAAAATTTATAATCAGATACTGACCATTAAAATCGAATTTAATCGGTTCGGAAAGTTCTCTGCTTTTCTTTTGTACATCAATGTCTTTCTGATATTCAATTCCCTTTTTGTAATAATCTTCTTCAACCAAGTCAACCTTCTGATTCATCAGATAAATGGTTTGAGCGAGAACCAGAATTACAAAAATGATTATCGCTATTACAATTCCTGTTCCCCAACTAATCTTTTTCATTGTTGTGCCTTTTCCACAGGTCCTAAAAATGATGTTTTAATTTTTTTAATCAGTTTATTTCCGTCATAGATTCCTATTTCAACAGGTGTATTCATTGTTTTAATGGAGTCTTTCGGTAATAAAATCATAAACTTTGCTTCAACAATTTGCTGAGGATTTAACTTTAAATCACTACCAATAATTTTCAATTCACCTTGAGGAGCTAACAACTTAATTTGCATTTGAACCGGATTGAAAGTTTTATTCACAAGATTCAAATCATAAAGATTACTTATTGTTCCATCCGGCTGCTGCTGGAAAAGCATTCCTGGAGTTCTGAGAATATTCACATTGAAATCAGTTCTGTTAGCCATCAAATAAGTAAGAACACTAATCAGAATTACAAGTATTGTTGAATAGAGCATCATTCTTGGTGTGAATTTAAACTTCGCTTTGTTTTCAATATTACGAAGCGAAGCATATCTGATTAATCCGCGAGGCCTTTTAATTTTATCCATAACATTATCACAGGCATCAATACAAGCAGTGCAGTTTACACATTCAAGTTGAATTCCGTTTCTTATATCAATTCCTGTTGGACAAACATCAACGCAGAGATGACAATCAATACAGTCACCTCGGTTAGAAAAGTCATCTCCTTTTTTTAATTTACTTCGCGGCTCGCCTCTTTTATAATCATAGGCAATTACGATTGAATCCTGATCGAGTAAAACTCCCTGCAATCTTCCGTAAGGACAAACGAGTGTGCAAACCTGCTCACGGAAATATGAGAATATGAAATAGAAAACACCGGAGAAAACAGTAATTGCAAATAGTCCGCTTAGGTGTTGAGAAGGAGGATCGGTAACAATTTCAATCAGTTTGTCCATACTGATTATGTAAGAAAGAAAAATGTTCGAAATAAAGAATGATATTCCGAAAAATATTATGTGCTTAAGAGTTTTTTTGAAAATTTTATCAGATGTCCACGGAGCAGCTTTTAGCTTTCTCTGTTCATTTGCATCGCCTTCAATCCAATATTCAATTTTTCTGAAAACCATTTCCATAAAGATTGTTTGAGGACAAGCCCATCCACAAAATATTCTTCCGAAGATTGCAGTGAACAAAACAATGAAAACAATCAGCGAAATCATTGCAAGCACAAATAAATGAAAATCGTGTGGACCAAACGGAACACCAAAAAGAATAAAATGTCTGTTTGGAAAATCAAGCAGCAGGAATTGATGTCCATTTACTTTAATGAAAGGAGCGGCGACAAGAAATGCCAGTAAAAAAATACTAACAATAGTTCTTGCATTATAAAATCTTCCCGAAGGTTTCTTCGGGAAGATCCATTTTCGCTTACCTTCTTTTGTAACTGTTGCAAGATGATCTCTGAACTCTTGCTTTTCTTCTTCAATTATTTCAGGTTCCATAAAATTTTCTTAATAATATTTTTTAAGTATAAATCCCTATTAAATTTATCAAATTACTCTTTCCACATTTCTCCTTCCGGAGCTTTGGGATTAGCCGGTTTTGTTCCGTGTAATGAAATAACATAACTCGCAACTGCCTGCATTTGGTTTGGATTTAACTGATTCTGCCAGGCAAGCATACCTTTATTTGTTACTCCATACTTAATTACTTTGAAAACATTTTTAATTCCACCGCCGTGAATCCAGTAATCATCAGTTAAATTAGGACCAACTAATCCACCACCATCAGCTGCATGACAAGCGACACAATTTTTTGTGAAAATTTCTTTTCCTTCATCGAGAGCAGCTTTATCTGTAAGCAAGGTTACTGTTTCTTCATTTATTAAAGCACCGGATTTTATCAGCTCAGCTTTTTTAATTTCGGCAAGCCGAACTTCTTCAGCATATTCCTGTTCCTGCAACTGACCAGCACCGGTAACATGGTAGTAAATCATATACCATATTGCAAAAAGAATTGTAACATAAAATAAACCACTGAACCAAGGCGGAATTCTGTTATCGAGTTCTCTTATTCCGTCATAATTATGATCAGCAAGTAATATCTCATTTTCTTTTTCAATTGGTGTTGATTTGGTAAGATATTGTTTAATCTTTGCCCAGAGCAGAGATTTTTTCTTTTCTGTTAACGGCTTTTGTCTTCCTTCGAAATAAGCAAGAGCCAGAAAACCAAATATGATTACAAGCACTAAAAATATCGCAACTTTATCATAGTAATTTTCAGGGAAATCTGCTTCGCCTGCAGCAAAGATGTATCCACTAAAAAACAGAGCTGCGAATAAAACTTTTAATGAAAATGAATTAAGTATGTTTTTCATTTAATTCACCTGAATTTATTTTGTTATTGTCATCTTTATTTAATGGAAGTTGTTTCATTTCGTTGATATAGTTTTTATCCATCTTAATCAACCAAATTGTAACAACGACAAAGAACACTACGAACACGATTAAAGATATAATCGGATAAATTTCAACGCCTTCAATTGATTGCAAAATTTCTTTATACATTTTACTTCTGAGCAGTTTGTTTATTAACTTTTATATCTGTTCCCAATCGCTGCATATAAGCAATGAGGGCTATGATTTCTTTCTGCGGCTCAGCAGGTATTCCGTTCTTTTGTAAATCAAGAGCAATTGCATCAGCCTGTTTAACTAATTCATCATTTGCAATATCTTCGTAACCTTCCGGATAAGGAACACCGATTTTTCTTAACGCTTTAATTTTTGCAGCAGTTGTTGAAGTATTCAAATCGTTTTCAAGTAACCATGGATAAGGAGGCATAAGAGAACCAGGTGACATTGATCTTGGATTTTCCATATGTAAATAATGCCATGAGTTTGGATATTTTCCACCAACTCTGTGTAAATCCGGTCCTGTTCGTTTCGAACCCCATAAAAACGGATGATCATAAACATATTCACCTGCTTTTGAATATTCGCCGTATCTTTCAGTTTCAGATCTGAAGGGACGAACTAATTGTGAATGACAGCTATTACAAGCTTCTCTTATGTAAATATCTCTTCCCTGAAGTTCCAGTGGTGTATAAGGTTTAACAGAAGAGATTGTCGGAATATTTGATTTAACTAGAAAAGTTGGTACAAATTCAACAATACCGCCAATAAGAATTACAACAAGAGAAGCAATAGTAAAATAAACCGGCTTTCCTTCTAACCAGCGATGTCTTGTTCCTTTCTTGAATGGATCTTTGAAAGGATGAAGTGCCGGAGCTTCAGCAGTTTCCTCTGCTAGGAAAGAGCCTTGTTTGATTGTTTTGATAAGATTATAAATCATTAAAACAACACCAGCGAGATATAAAGTACCACCGATAGCTCTGATTATATACATCGGAACAATTTGTAATACAGTTTCCAGAAAATTAGGATATTGTAATGTTCCTAAATCATTAAACTGTTTCCACATTAATGATTGAGTAATACCGGAAAACCACATAGAAAGTGCGTAGAATACTATTCCTAAAAATCCAATCCAGAAATGAACATTAGCCATTTTAACTGAATACAGGTTCGTTCTCCACAATCGTGGTATTAACCAGTAAAGAATTCCAAAAGTTAAAAAACCATTCCAGCCCAAAGCTCCGACATGAACGTGAGCAATAATCCAATCAGTGAAGTGAGCAATTGCATTTACATTTTTTAAAGAAAGAGTTGGACCTTCAAAAGTTGCCATGCCGTAAGCAGTAACTGCTACCACCATAAATTTAAGAATAGGATCCTGACGAACTCTGTCCCACGCGCCTCGAAGAGTAAGAAGTCCGTTTACCATTCCACCCCACGAGGGAGCGATAAGCATCACTGAAAATACAGTTCCTAATGATTGAGCCCAATCCGGTAATGCAGAATAAAGAAGATGGTGAGGACCAGCCCAGATATAAATAAATATCAAAGTCCAGAAATGCAGTATTGACAAGCGATAAGAATAAACAGGACGATTAGCCGCTTTAGGCAAATAGTAATACATCAATCCCAGATAAGGAGTTGTTAAAAAGAAAGCTACAGCGTTATGTCCATACCACCACTGTACCAAAGCATCCTGAACACCAGCATAAAGTGAATAACTTTTGAAAAGTGTAACAGGTATTTCAAAAGAGTTTACAATGTGCAGAACTGCTACTGTAACCCATGTTGCAATGTAAAACCAGATAGCAACATAGATATGACTTTCTCTTCTTTTCAGTAAAGTGCCTATCATATTAATTCCAAAGACAACCCAAATAACAGTTATTGCAATATCTATTGGCCATTCGAGTTCAGCATATTCTTTTGAAGTTGTGATGCCTAGTGGAAGAGTAATTGCAGCAGCAACAATTATTAATTGCCATCCCCAGAAATGTACACTACTTAAAACCTTACTAAACATCGGAGTTTTAAGTAATCTTGGCAGCGAATAATAAATACCCATAAAAATTGCATTACCAACAAAAGCGAAAATCACTGCGTTAGTATGCAATGGTCTTATTCTGCCAAATGTTAAAAAAGGAATGCTGAAATTCAGCTCAGGGGCAAAAAGTTGTGTTGCGATTAGCAAGCCAACCAACATACCAACAACACCCCAAAGCATTGTCGCAAATGCAAAGTTACGGACAATCTTATTATCGTAACTGAATTTTTCTAACTCCATATAAGAATTCTCCTATAGTTACTTCTTAGAGTTGTTATTTTGATTTTGTTCTTTTTTATCTTCATCTAATAAAATTCTAACTGAAGGAGTGTAAGTATCCTGATACTGTCCGGATTTAACACTCCAGATAAACGCAATCAGAAAACCAATTGCAACTAAAAGACTGGCACCAATTAAAATTACGATTACTTCGATGTCAAACCTCTCTTTTTCCCAAAGATATTAGTCATTACAGTTGCAAATAACACAACAGAGATTGAACTAACGGGCATCAGAATAGCTGCAAGTATTGGCGAAAGTTTAGCTTCAACTGCAAATGACAAACCTATTAAGTTATACATAAATGAAATTACAAAACTTGCATAGATAATATTAACGCTGTCTTTGGCATAAGTAAGAAATTTTGGAAGTTTCTTTAATTCGCTTCCATGTAAAATTGCATCACAAGCTGGTGAGAAATTACTGATATCATCAGTTACTGCAATTCCGACATCGCTTTTACTTAAAGCTCCGGCATCATTTAGTCCATCGCCGAGCATTAAAACCTTTTTCCCTTTTGATTGCTTTTCCTTAATATAAATCAGTTTATCCTCTGGAGATTGTCTGAAATTCAAATCAGATTTTTTTCCAAAGAAATTTTCCAGAGTATCTTTCTCACCTTCATTATCACCTGAAAGCAAACTTAAATGATACTGGCCGGATAAATTTTTAACTACTTCATCAATTCCTTCACGATAGGAATTTGATATAATAAATTTTCCAACAACCTGCTCGTTAATTGAGAGATAAATTCTAGTTTGAAGTGTTTCTTCATCAGAATTTTCTAAACCTACAAAATTCGATGAGCCAAGTTTTACGAAATTTCCGTAAATCATTCCTGAAATTCCTGCACCGGTTTTTTCCTGAAACTTAGTTACCGGAAAAATTTCATCGCCATCAATCGAATCATAAATTTTCTTACTCAAGGGATGAGTTGAATTCCTTACCAATGATTTTACAAGTTTCTGTTCAAATGGAGTCAGAACTTTTCCTTGAAAGATGATATCAGCTTTACCTGATTCAGTAATTGTACCTGTTTTATCAAAAACAATTTCATTAACCTTTGCCATCTCCTCAATCACAGATGAGTTTTTAAGATAGAATTTATTTCGTCCCAAAATTCTCATTGCATTGCCAAGTGTAAATGGAGTTGAAAGCGCAAGCGCACAAGGACAAGCCACAATTAATACTGAAGTGAAAACATGAACCGCAGTTTTTAAATCGACTGTAAGCCAGTATGCTCCGGCGCCAATTGCAATAAGAAGAACAATTATTGTAAAGTACTTGCTTACTGTATTTGAAAATCTTGTAAAATAACTTTCACCGATTTTATTGAATGTATCATTGTTCCAAAGCCGTGTTAAATAACTTTGTGAAACTTCCTTTATTACCTCAAGTTCAATTGCACCACCAAGTTGTCTTCCGCCAGCAAAAATCATTTCACCACTTACTTTGGAAACAGGATGAGATTCACCCGTTACAAAACTGTAATCAATTATTCCTTCACCGTTAATCAGAATTGAGTCAGCAGGAATGATTTCGTTCTTTCTAATCAAAATTCTGTTTCCAATCATCAGCTTCGAAACCGGAATTGATTTTTCATTTTCATTCTGTTTAATGGTGACAGATAACGGGAAATAAGCTTTGTAATCTCTTTCAAAGTTAAGAGCATCGTAAGTTTTTTCCTGCAATATTTTTCCAATCAGTAAAAAGAAAACCAATCCTGTCATAGAATCAAAATAACCAGGGCCAACATTGAATAATATTTCATAAGCGCTTCTGATAAACAGAACCAGTATTCCCAGTGAGATTGGAACATCAATATTCACAACTTTTTTACGAAGTCCTTTGAACGCAGAGATGAAATAATCAGAAGCTGAATAAAAGAACACAGGCAAAGCAAGGATAAGATTCAGGTAAGAGAAGAATTTTTTTAAGAAAGTTTCGGTAATATCAATTGATAAATATTCCGGAAATGAAAAAAGCATAATATTGCCGAAGCAAAACCCGGCAATACCAATTTTGTAATAAAGATGTCGGTTTGAATGCTTTTCTTTCTTTTGCTCAATGCTATCAAGAGAAATCTGAGGTTCATATCCGATTGAAGCAAGAAGTTTTACCAATTCTTTCAGCGAAAGTTTTTCGTGAAGAAATCTTACACTGAGCTCTTTTCTCACAAAATTTACTTTCGATTGAAGGACTGCTGAATTCAACTTGTAAAGATTTTCAAGCAGCCAGATACAACTGCTGCAATGCATTTGCGGGATATAAAAAGTCAGTGAAGTAATTTTATCATCTCTAAAATCAACTATCTTCTCAATTACATCTTTCTCATCAAGATAATCATATTTCTTATCACTTATTGCCGATGGAGAAATTCCAGGATTGTTTTCAAAGTTGTAATAATTACAAAGTTGATTCTGATTTAAAATCTCGTAAACAGTTTTACAACCGTTGCAACAAAAATATTTATCCTCTGAATGAATAGATTCATCAGGGCAATCTTGTCCGCAATGAAAACAAATAAGTTTTGTACTTCTATCTGCTAAACTCATCTAAAAATTTTTTGTAATTGCTCAATCAGATGTAAGTTAAAAATTCTGGTTGCAAAATAATTACTAAGTCTATGCCATCCGATTGATAAATATTTATGCAAAAATAAGATATTTTTATCTGAATAATTCTTTATTCTGAAAAAAGAAAAAAAATTTTTCTAATTTTTTGGAAGTTAAAAGTTAAGTTGATTAAATAATTTTGAGAGGCAATTAAGTTAATAAGTCACTTGATTTGGTTAGTTAATGAACTGATTTTGCATTCTGCGACTGAAATATATTTATCAGCAGAACCATAGTAAATTAAAAGCTTATCTTCATCCATCCTGATCCAGCCATTTGAAAAGACAACATTGGGAATAACACCTTCTTTCTCGTACCAGTATTCGGGAGAAAGAATTGGTTTACGGGTTCTTCCAATAATTTTACGGGGATTTTTTTCATCAAGAAGAATTGCATTTAGAGAATAAACTCCTTCATCATTAACCGAATGATACAATACCAACCAACCTCTATCAGTCAGAATGGGTTCTGGTCCGGCTCCAACTTTATTACTTTCCCATTTATTGTTTAATGGAGCGAAAAGTAAATGATGATTTCCCCAATCGATTAAATTGTTTGATTGAGATATCCAGACAGATGGTTTGCCTATAAATGCCACTGTCGGACGATGAAGACAAAAGTATTTATTCCCGATTTTCTTTGGAAACAAAACCACATCTTTATTTTCAGGAGGGAAAATTATTCCAACTCTTCTGAAGGTTTTAAAATTATCAGTTTTAGCAAGTGCCGTGCAAAAACTATTTTCAGATACTGATGTATAAGTTATGTAGTAAGTACCATCAATCTTTATAATCCTTGGATCTTCGATCCCAAAGGTTTCGTATTCATTCGCTGGAGATATAACTGGCGACTGAGTGACAGAAAAATTAATTCCATCATCACTCTGTGCCAGATATAATAAACTTAATGAAGTGAGAAATTTTTTTTCATTTATAATGATAAATCTTGGGTCTGAATTATTTACACTTAAAGATTTTCTTTTTCTCCATCTTACAATCTTTAAATTATAATCGGAGGTTCTGTCGCAGAGAAGAACTTTAATCCAGTTTTTTTCTTCTTTGCATTTAAGAGCTACACGAAGAAGCAAAATTATTTTATTATTAAACCTTGTGGCTCCCGGATTAAAAACACCAAAAACATCGAGTTCATCGTTTTCAATTATTATATCAGAAGGTTTTAAAATCGGGTTTTTGATATATCTCCTAATCATAACACAGCAAATTATTTTTTTGTCATTTCATCAATCAATTCTTTCAAAGGAACAATAGCAAAACTGCTTGCATAATCTGACATCGCATAAGGGATAATCAGATTGCCATTAAACACCTGACCACCGCAACTGTAAATCACATTCGGAACATAACCTTCTCTTTCATTTTCATTCGCTGTCAGAATAGGTTCTTTTGTTCTTCCAATAACTTTTGTCGGATCATTTTTATCTAAGAGAAAAGCACCTAAAGAATATTTCCGCATTGCACCAACACCGTGATGGAGAACCAACCATCCATATTCAGTTTCGATTGGTGAGCCGCTGTTACCAATTTGAACAAACTCCCAGGGATAAGTTGGTCTTAACAATAATTTTTTATGATACCAGAAATGAATCATATCAGAAAACATTATATAAATATTTTCACCATCTTGTCGCGATAGCATTGCGTAATGACCATTGATTTTTTTGGGGAATAGAGCCAATCCTTTATTTTGAATTGCTGGTCCGTTTAATGTGCTGACTTTGAAATGATAAAAATCTTTTGTTTCAAGTAATTGAGGAAAGACAACTTCACCATCATAAGCTGTATAAGTTGCATAGTAAGTAATTGTTCCATCATCATTTCTGAACTCGCAGAATCTGGCATCTTCAATACCATTGGTTTCATTCGGTGTAGATGGGAAAATTACACGCTCAGAAATATCTGTGTTTTTATCAAATTCAATTTCATAATTTGATTTTGCAAGCAGTAAGATTTTTGAAGCAATTACATCAGTATCAGCAAATGAGAATGAGAATGTTCTTATTGCATAACGTAATACTTCTTTCAGTTCATTTAAAGTGAATTGTTCTCTAAGTTCAGAAAGAACTTTTTTGGAAAAGTCATTTAATAAACCGAGCTCTTTTAATTTTCTTTCAAATAAATCCTTTTGATAGAATGAATCAGGAATGATTTCTGCATAAGTAACAAAGCGAGTTGGTGGATCAATTAAAACATCTCCGTTACTTTTTACAATTCCGGAGCGAAAAGTAATCGAAGAAATATGACCTTCCCCAATTGCTCTTAAGCTAAGGATAAATCTTCTGCTTCCATCTGATAAACCGGATTGATCAGGATGCCAAATCATTGATGGATTAAATAGTGCAGAAGATTCAAAGGAATATTCCAAAGTGAAGTAAGCACCGATTAATAATTTTCTTTTTTCAGATAAATGTTCATCTGTAAAAATAAGTTCTTTAACTGCTTCAAATTGTTTAAGAAAATATTTATCAATTTTATTATGTCTTTTCCCGAATTCACTTATTATTTCATCATAATGTTCATCAACCTGTTGCTCGCTTAGTTTTAGAATCCGAGCAATAATTTTTAATACCTGTTTTCTGGTTTTTGGAATAAAAGGTCTGAACAATACTCTTTTAGGATCCGGACGAAGAATGACATCTTTTCTTGTAAGATTCATAATCATCTCCCGCTTAGTTCACACTCAAAGTTAATTTCTCCTTTTCTGATTTATCTGTTTCATTTTCAATCGAAGTATTGGATTCAGAATATAAATGCATTAAAGTAAGCGAAAGTAAATAAGACAAAGTTGATTCAGCTCCCATATTTGAATTTACTCTGTCTATATGTAAACCATCTCTGCAAGCACCGGAATTATGCTCAACAAGTGCAATCTGATTATCATTTCTTCCGAGGAACCATTCAAATGCCAAACGGGCTTCTTTCAACCAGATATTATCTTTCGTCGCTTCATAAGCTTTCAATGATGCTGCTGCAGTTGCGAAAGCTTCAATTGGTTGTTGATCATACCAAGCTCGTTTTTGTCCACGATGATAGAATCCATCATTCCCAATTGGTGCAAAATTTCCTGAAGCAGACTTTTGAACATCACATAACCATCTCAGCGATTCGAGACCGATGCTCAATGCTTCCTGATTTCCGAAATTCATTCCTGAAGTAATTAATCCGAGAGATAACTTAGCATTTGAATATGTGAGATAATTTTCAAACCATTTCCAATCATTCGATGATACAGTCTTAAATAAGTTGATTAATCTTTTTTCAAATTCATCCCTTAATTGGTTAACAAATCTATCCCCACTGAATTTAGATAGATATTCTGTTATTCCAAGCAATATGAAAGCCCATGCTCTTGGCGAAGTAAAATGTTCAACATTAGTAATTGCGCGTATAAAAATATCAGCAGCCCAATTTTGTAATTGTTGATTTTTACTTCGGTTAATTATTGTACCCAATGCCCAAAGAGCTCTTCCATTACTATCTTCAGAACCTTTTTCTTCAAACCATTTTTTCTCATAAGACAGTAAGTTTCTGAACTGCTTCAGTTTTTCGTCAAAAGCATAATTTAAAAATGCCGCATAAGTTTCCTGGAGATTTTTTATTTCTTCATCGTAGAAAGAAGTATTTTCAAGTAATACAGTTAATATAAGAGCACGTGCATTATCATCAAGACAGTAACCATCATGAAAGTTCGGAATTGAATATTTTGCGTGCTGAAGTATTCCTGTGGAATCTGTAAGCTTTTTAAGATAAGTGGTTTTAATTTTGGGCAGATTAAAATTTTCTTCATCAAGAGTTTTCATTCTTAATTTAATTCTACCGTCACTCAGCTTTGACTTTCTGGCTCTGATAAATGACTCCATATAAAGATGAGCGACATTACTCCAAATCATTTCTCTTCCCAATATATAAGCTCTTTTCCGCATTGAGTGTCTCAGAGTCTCATTCGAAATTAAATGTTCAATAGCTTCAGCAATTGCTTTCGGATCATTAAAAGGAACAATAATACCTCTATTATCACCAAGCAATTCTTTTGCGTGCCAATATGGTGTTGAGATAACTGCTTTTCCGCAGCCAAATGCGTACGAAAGAGTTCCGGAAGTAATCTGTGATTCGTTAAGATATGGTGTAATATAAATGTCAGCAGCTCCTAGGAATTCTTTTAGCTCATCTATACTGACAAATCTGTTGTAAAAGATTACATGTTTCTTAATACCAAGATCATTGGCTAATCTTTCAAGACTTAATCTGTATGATTCTCCCTGCTGTCTCAAAAGATTTGGATGAGTTGCACCAAGCACTATATAAACTGTATTTGGAAATTTTTCTATCACAGAAGGCAAGGCTTTAAGCACAATTTCAATTCCCTTACCTGGAGAAATCAAACCAAATGTTAAAAGAACATTTTTACCTTCAACACCAAATTGATCTTTATAAAAATTAGGATCTACAAAAGGCATATCCGGAATACCGTGAGGAATGATATCAATCTTAGAAGGGTCTGCGTTGTAAATTTCTTTAAGGAATTCTTTGCCTGTTTCGGTCATTACAATTAATCTGGAAGAAAGCCGGATTAATTCTTTCATCACTTTTATCTGCTCAATATCAGGCATCTTAAGAATAGTATGGAAAGTTGTTACGATTGGTATTTTAATATCGCGAAGGACAGCTAATAAATAATTTCCTGCTGGTCCTCCAAAAATTCCAAATTCGTGCTGAACTGATACAATATCAGCTGGATTGAAATTGAGGTAATCAGCAGCATTCCTATAAGATAAAATATCATTTTGCTGAATTTCAAAACGAACCTCTGGGGGATAATTGTAACCTTCGGCAATATCATTTACTGATAGTATAAATGTATCTGTGTGGGGATATTGTGAGCTAATAGCATTTCGAAGATCCTGTGTAAAAGTAGCAATACCACATTTGCGCGGTGGATAATCAGATATGAAAGCGATTTTATTGATAGCATCACTTAATCTCATAATACCTCCAAACAAAGATTAGAAAGAATATCAAAGACCAATACACAAAATTTGATAGGAGTAAGATTAAAAAAGTTTCATACCTCAAGCAAAAAAAATCCCGACCTTAAAAAGATCGGGACTAAAAAATAATCTTGGCAGCGACCTACTCTCCCACCCACCTGCGCAGGCAGTACCATCGGCGTTCCGGGGCTTAACTTCTCTGTTCGGAATGGGAAGAGGTGTTTCACCCGGACAATAGCCACCAAA